>Ga0209652_1000430_pt1 | contig 35952 bp, 29 predicted proteins | sample SaaInl74LU_5_DNA_FD_184641 | JGI IMG/M metagenome (GOLD analysis project Ga0209652, IMG submission 184641) | Marine microbial communities from expanding oxygen minimum zones in the Saanich Inlet - ESP_74LU_5_DNA (SPAdes) (version 2) | ecosystem: Environmental > Aquatic > Marine > Intertidal zone... | reverse complement strand
CTTCTTTTATAATTTCTTTTGAATCAGGTAAATTTAGTAGATCTTCTAATTTTTTAGTCATTTAAACTTTCCATTATATGCTACTATTATTTATCTTTTACGTCCAGTGTGAAAAATATCATCTTCAGTTACTATACGGAATAGTATTCCTTTTTGTTTACACCATGCTCTTGCAGCTTCCCACTTGGCTTGATTAACTACGTAATGTGCTTGATTGTGTTTGCTATTACCAAGACGTTCTCGCATTGCTTGATTAGCAGGTTTAACTTCAATTAGTTCTACACGTTTTTTGGTGCTTTTATCTGCATACGAAATAAAGAAGTCAGGTACATAAACAGTTTGTTTACCGGTCAATGGGTTGCGGTAAGGTATACGTACAGCTTCACTTGCCCATTGTTCTATTGCAGGATGTTCGTCGCAGAACTTCATAAAGGTAAATTCCCATCCAGAGCGATACGTAGGAACTTTATTGCCTATGTACTTTTGCGGATTTTTTAAATTAAATTTACCTTGTGCAAAACGAGACATTATACTATAATTTGGCGCTGATCAAATAGTTGTTTTTCTTCAGGTGTTCTGTAGCCTAATGTACTAACTTTACTTCTATTTAAATTTAAAATTTGTGCAACGACATTACTAAGCTGAACATCGTTGATTCCTTTTAGGGTATCTAATAATTTAAATACAGTAAGTTGGTCAATTTCTGCTTGTTGTAATAAAATACTAGCAGTATTAACTGCTGACACATTATCAAAACCTCGCTTAAGAAAGTATCCAATAACTGCGTCAACTTCACTTGCGTTATAGCTAATTTCTTTATTATAATAATTGTCAAAAAACTTTTTTGTAAGTTCTTTAGATTGTGCAGTTGGATTAGAAGATGTTATCATGCAGGAGTTCCTTGTGCTGCTTTTGCTTGATTTAGTGCTTGGGCTCCAAATAGTGCTGCTTTGCCGCCTCTTGCAATTTTATTAACTAATGTTTGTTTTATTTCTTGTTTGCCGCTGGCATCTAACGCATTATAAGATTCTAATGTTGTACCGGGGATTGCTCCAGTATTAAGTGATTTTGCAACATAACTATTTAATGCTGATGGATTGTTTGCTAGTCCATCAGCAATTTCTCTAGTACTATTAAACTGACTAGACGTTGTAGTTGTTGTATTTGTATTTGTATTTGTATTTGTATTAGTAGACGGAGTTGTTGGTATAACAATTTGCTCTAGTGAGCCGCCTGAACTATTAGCAGTAATAGGATTTGTAGATTGAGAACTTGCACTATTAGAAGCATTTGCTATTAATCCTTTAGGCACATTACTATCTTGATCTAATAATTTAGGTGTAAGAAAATTTGACTTACTTATCGATCCAGGAGCATAACCAAGGGGACTAGGTACATTATCGTATAAAGTTTCTTGACTAGTAAATGTGTTTGGCTCGCCGTCTCGGCCAATATCACCGCTATAGTATAACACAGATTCGTATGCAACTGTAATTTGATTTTCCATTGTGCCGGCGCCTTCGCCATAAGCCAAATCACCGTGCTTCCATGCAGACAACAAAGGATTAACTAATGTATAACTAGCCCAGCTCTGTTTTGCTAATTGATATATTTTTATATATTCAAAAAATGGAACTTGCATACTAACAGGGCCTTGAGTAGTTAATCCGTAACTAGGAACGTTTTCGTAAAATTTATCTCGAGGGTTGTATGCAGCATGTATATTATTCTGGCGACCGTCTGCATAATACCACTTATAGTATTCTTCAAGCATGCTACGAGTTGCACCAATATTATCATCATGCAATGTAATATTAATATCTTGGTAATCTACTCTAGTTTGGATATTTTTTTTACGATTATATTGTTGCTTATTTTCAATACTTGCACGAAAGCTAGGAAGATCTAGAGATTTTGCAAGTACGCCAATTTCTTTTTGAAACTTTATTGTGTTTTTTAAGGTTGCATCGCCGACTGCAGGATGCGGTTGAAATACTACATGATATAAAAATTTTGTCTTAGGAGCAAATGCATGACCATATTCACCAAATAGCTGATGTGCATGTCTTGCATCACGTAGGTGAACATCTATACCAGACGTATTAATTATATAGGGATCAGTAACACTCATAGTAATATTTATCCATTTATATTAACCGTGTATATAAAAAAGCGAAGACTGAATTAACAATCTCCGCTTGTTTATTAAATGCCAATACCGCTAAAAGTTATTAGCCAGTGACTGCTGTGCCGCCAACTGAAGCATTAGTACTGCGAGTTTCATTAGAACCAATACCAACAAAGTCATCATCAGCACCAAATTGTATAGCGTTATCGTAACGTATACTTAGTGTTGTTGTAACTGGTTCGTTAGTAGCATATGCTAATGTGTTGTAATTAGCTGATTCAACATAGCAACCTACTAAGTGGAAGCGGTCAATTACGTTTGCTCCGTTAGCGCCGTTACCACCATCTAGAATTTCAATTCTAGTTTGGAATTTATAAGTACCACTTGACACTGCACTAGACTGTTCATAAAAATCAAACTGTCTTTGAATTTGCTGACCAACAACTTTTTGTACATTGTTATTTGCATCTTCACGTAGTGTTAGTGTAATTGGATCCCATGTGTGCTTACCTGCAAGATACGTTCTTGAGTTATAAGCTTCGATCGTCATTTGTTCAAAAGATAAGTTTGGACGAGTTACGTCTACTACTTGTCTTGACATTTCTCTAGTACCGTCAGCTGCGCCAGTTGTACCAAAGTTGTCTAAAAATACCCTGAAGCGATATTGTAATTTTGGCATCAATAAAGATGAATTACTTCCAGCGCCTTCTGTTGGTATCGAAATATTTGTTAATGTTGTAATTGGCATTCTTTTATCTCCTATGCAGTATTTATGCTTAAATGAGTGGAGAACTTTCTCCACTCATTATATGCGCATATTAACCTAGTGCTGCAATTTCTCCAGTGTTCTTAATACGCAACGGAATGTAAATAAATTCAATTGCTTTTACAGGTTCAATTGCAATGTCTAACCATAGCTCATTACGGTCAATTCTTGCTGGTGTGTTGTTACTTTCGTCACACACTGCTAGGAAGTCGTAAAGTGCTCTTAAACCAACTAGTTCTAGCAATAGCGCATCTGCTGCTGCTTTGATCTGATCACGTGTGATCTTATCGTTTGGTTCAAATAGGTATGGTCTTGCTAATAACTCTAGTTGTCCACGTAAGTATACAGTTAGACGTGCTACGTTGACACGATCCAATGCACTTGCATTTTTTGCGCGAGTCTTTTGTCCAAATACAACAAGTCCAGCGCCGCTAATAAACGTAATTGGGTTGATGCTGTTGGCATATAGTGTGTCACGTTGTCCAGTGTTTAGTGCTACGCTTTCAAATTCGCCTTCGCTAGTAATATAACCTGAACTTGTAGCATTAGTTACGCCACCACGTCGTGTACCAGCTGGAGCGAACCAGGGGAATGCAACTTGGTCATTTAATATTAATGTACGTAATGCCATATGACTTGGCGGAACAACAATATTGTTGCCTGCGTTATCACTTGTGAATCCCCATGGGTAATACATACCCAAGTACTCATCACGGCTCACTGCGCCATCATCGTTATCTTCAACTGCTAGATTAACGTTAGTTGCCCATTCATTTAATGAAGTTGCATCCGGTGTTAGTCTTGCTGGCGTGTCACCAACAACAAATGCTGTTAAGCGTCTGTCATAGTTTAGTGTGATCATTTCACCAATTAGTTCTGGATAACCTGGAGTAGCCATTAAGTTAAACTGACGACTTTCTTCGTCACGAATATCTTGGTTGCTGTTAACTAGTGCTTGTAGTGCTGTTACAACACTCTTGCGCTGTGCATGACGTCCAAAGCTACCTGAACCGTCTGCTTGGTTACTTGAATCAGTAACCCAACGATGTGGGTAATAAAGTGCCATAGATTCGTCAACACCAAGACTTTGGTGACGTGTGTTGTTTGCAGTTGTATCTACATAGTTACGCTCAAAACGCTTAACGTTAAATCCACTTCTGCGTGTATTCCATAGCAACATACCTTCTGGGTATAGTGCAGGATCAGGAGCATCTGCGTCTAAGTAATCGTCAACTAGTAGCTCTTCAATAGTTCCAGCAATGTGCGAAGTTGAACTTCCGCCGTTTGTACTCCAACGTGCATCAGCAAACAAAATACCATTTTCTGTAGTTTGGTCTGCTTTGTCAACTAATACCCACTTTGCAAGTGTAGCATTGTAGCGGTAAATTGTACCGTACTCTTCGACATTACTTGTATCAATCCAAAGGTCGCCTTCAACTAATGAAGTTACACCATCGGTTTGTTTAGTAGGCTGTGTAGCACTAACAATTGGACCTGTTGCGTTTGAACTTGGATATTCTTGCAAATAACCCTTCCAACCTGTACCATTGTGTACCATAATATCAGCTTCGTCAACAACTGAACTATACCAAAGTGTACCATCAGCTGTTAAGCTTGATGGTGCATTAGCACTTGCTGTTGCTACTAGTGGCTTCCAGTTTGAAGCAACTACGTCATTAGCAGCATCACCTGTTGGCGCTGTATACAAGTTAGCTTTTTTATTGTTGCCTGTAGCAACAAACCCAGCTAGTGCTAGTACGCCGCCAGTGTCAGCAATTCTAATATCGCCGCCTGTTTTGTGTTGAATAACAATTTTGTTAGTTGCGTCAACTAGTGCAACTATGTTTGTAAAGTTTGCTGCGTTAATTAAACCTGCAATTAAGTCAGCGTCTGTACTTGCACCTAATGTAGTAACATTGATAGTTTTAGCTGTTCTTACTAAAGAGTTTGCTTTGGTTTCTTCTAGTGTAAATGCATATGTATTTGCTGTAAGCTGTGTAGCAATTTTATCACTAGTTATTGAAGTTGCACCTGTTGCTGCTCTTTCAAAAACTCTAAAGTTTACAAGTGTTGGAGTTTCTTCTTCAATATTTGCTTTAACATAAAGATCGCCTGCAAGTAAACTTGCGCCACCGTTTGCTTTATCTAAACCAAACAATGCAGCTTCTGGTGTTGCATACATTGGAGCAGTTACAGCACCCCATAATTGTGTGTCGGTGCTATATTTCTTAACGCTAAAGTCTGCGCCGCCATTTGGTGTAGTTGTTTTAATCCAAAGCGAACCAGTTGGTGCTTCAGATGCTCCTGCAATCTTATATGCCGGAACGTTTGTGTGTGGAGCAATAGTTACTTTTGGTGCTGCGTATATTTTAGCAACAATGCCTAATGCGCCGCCATCATCAGATGCAACGCCTGCATCGCCAACTAGTGCGCCAGCGCCAGTTTCAATTTCAACAGCTACGCCAGTTGAGTAAATTTCGATTGCACTATCAACAACTGCTGCTGTAACACCTGGAATGCCACGGGCGATAATATCAGCTGCAAGTTGTGTAAGTGTTGTTCCAGTTGCAGTAACAACTAAATTATTAATTGTTAATTCGTCACCCAGTGCAATTGCAACAGGTGTTGCTGTTCCGCGTACTGCTGGAAAACTTGCACTCCATTGTGCAGAACCTACTTTAACCCAAGTACCTGCGGTACCGGCTGCTGTGCTGTGTCCTGGAGTTTTATAAAACGCTCTAAATTTCTGTGCAGTGTCGCCTGATGCAATAGTTGCGTCAATTGCATAGTCGCCTATTTGTCCAATTGATAGCTTTGGTGCATCGGTTCCACTGTCAATGTCAGTAGCTTGGACAATTACAGTTTTTTCTACGGAACTAAATGACTGGCCGCCTGTTGTTGTAACTGCTGCTGAATTCCATTCAAGTATACCAAAATTAGTAACTTGTGTGTCTACCCACGCTGCATTATCTGCTGGTTCGCCGCCTGGTGCTGTTGCACTTGCTGTAAGTGCTGCTAGGTCTAAGTCTGCACGAACAACATATGCACGATTTGATACAGCTAAAGTTGAATATGCTGTATTAAGGCCGTATTCGTTAAGCTCTCCGCCGTGGATCATATTATTGTTTGCATCACTGTAAAATAGTGCATCGCCAAAAGTTTCGCCGAGCTCTCTTTGACTAGTGATTAAATAAGGTTTGCCTGCATTTGCTTTGGTAGTACCTGCTGCAATTCCTGTTCCGCTACTTCTAGTTTTATTAGAAGCTGTAGCAACAAAAATCATAGGTACTGTTCCACCGCCTGCCGGAGTGTAGAATGATTCGTCAATTACATTGACTTCTACGCCTGGTGATACTAATGCCATTTTATTTCTCCTGTTGAATAGTAGTGTTTTCTCTATACAGTATTTATTACAATGGCATCAAAACACCTAGCTAATACCATCGAAAAAGGTACCGAAAAGGTGAGCTAAATACAATATGAGACCATTATGCACTTGCGGGCAACGTCCTGCTGCAATAAACTACCGTAAAGAAGGCAAAACTTATTATCGAAAGAAATGCGAACGCTGTTTGCATAATGGTGCTGGACACGGAATACCGTTATGGAAACAACGTGGATACGAAAAGAAGGATGTTTGTGAAAAGTGCGGATTTAAATCAAAACATTCGGAACAGTTTAATGTATTTCATATAGATGGAGATCTACAAAACTGTAGACCAAACAACTTAAAAACTATATGTGCTAACTGCCAACGTATAACTCAAAAAGAAGGTATACGCTGGAAGCAGGGAGATTTACGTCCTGATTTTTAACACTGAGCAGTATCGTAAGGATTAATGTAATTAATAAGTTGTCCTACGTTGAATGCTAAATCTCCAAGTGTTCCGTTATTATCAATAATATAATCAGCCATCCAAGGTTCTAAACTCATCGAATCATTGCTTTCAGGAGGTAAATGATCTGATCTATCTACCCAAATTACTTTATCAAATACACCAGTATTTTTCATAGCATAGTATTCGCGTTTGTTGCGCAAGCCACAATAGATATCGTAAGCAGCAAACATTTCTCTACCTAGAGTTGCTGCATCAGGAACATTATACTCACAAATAGCATTATACCATTCTGCTCTGTGATTATGCCTGTCAGCATAACACTCTTCCTCATTAGCATATCCATACTTGTCCTTTAGATCATTGTAAATAAATTGTTTGCTACAAAATTTTGAACTGCTTTCGAACGTGTATCTATACATATCTCGAAGCATTTCACACACAGTATCTTTGCCATGTCGGCCGTGGCCTATTACTAATAATTTTAACTTGTCCATAATGTTCTCCTAACTTTTATATAGTATATACTATAAATTAAGAGTTGTCAACCGTTAATCGTAGTGTCCGCCAAGAATAGCAACAGTTGCTACTTCTTCATCTAAGATTTCTGCTTCTCTTGTTTTATATGCTGCTTCAAATCCACGTTCATATACGTCTAAGCACTGAGACTCATTATTCCATAACCGTTTGAAATAGCTATTATAATATCCTTCTACAATTTCATCGGATTCTTGTTTTGGAATTAAATGCCCTTTAACTAACCAAAAATATCTATTAGCTTCTTTTCTTACAAACGGTGAACACATTGGACTCTCCCTACTGTAATTGTATTTACATTGGTAGTAGAATGTTAGCGTAAACTTTGGGTGTTTTTAAGTCATTGAAATCATTGGATTATTTTCTTCAATGATTTCAATGACTTAGCCGATTGTAAAGCCGTATCCTGTGCCGCCTGAAACAGCCATGGAAACTTCAACTTCTAGCTTTTCCATTTCACTTTGTGCTTCAGCTTTAAGTGTATCACCGTTAAGTGTTGAACCGCCTTGTGGGCCTGCAATTGTAGCAAACTTTGAACGTGCTTCGCCTAGCATATATTTACAACTAGCAAGTGTATAGTCTTTAATCCACTGACTTGCAAGATAGTCGTTTAGTATTTCACTGTCTGGGCGATAGTTATAGCAGTAAAGTAATAGTTCTTCTTCTGCTCTAGGACGCTGTAGAAGAGTAAGTTTTTTGCTCGTATTGTTCCATTTGAACTCGATAAAGCTACCAAACATTCTACCTACTAGTTCTTGATGTTGTGCAAACATATCATATGTTGCCAACCCGCCTAGCTTTGATCCAGACAACAAATATGTGTTTGTGTATGCTGCGTTAAACGGTTCAAACACACTACCACTTGATCCACTGCCTGCACGTGACCCAATACTGCTACGATACATTTTACGAACTTCCATTACTTCATTTGGTAATACATAATCATTCTGGTCTATAACAGTTGTTAAAAACATATAGCTTTCTTCAACTGCATGGTCACTGCGCATTCTGTAACGTGTTAACGCTTTTTTCAAGCCAGTTTGATAGTGTATAGGATCAAGTTCAACATCAACCATGCCTCCGCCGAGGAATGTGTTAACATAATCGTATACTTCTTGTTTTTGTGTCGCTAATGTCATTATGAAGTTCTCCAATAGTATTTATCGTTACGATAAATATGTATAACAATAGGAGAATGGTTATCCCTCGCTTATCACTATACAAACCGGAACGCGGTAATGATTATTATTTCTTAGACAAGCAAATCCAAGAAATGTTCACTATCGGCGGCACTGACATTAATATTCACAAGTTTCTTGGGGCAGAAAATCCTGCTGAAGGTGAAGGCACAGCCGATCAACCTACATACGATGCTGTAAAAGAAACTAACATACAAGACTTACTATTCTTAGAAAATAGAGATAGAAAGTATGATCCAGACGTATACAGTATGCGTGGCATTTACAACGTTCAAGACATTGACTTTGATTTATCACAGTTTGGATTGTTCCTAAGTAATGATACATTGATGTTAACTATACATATGAACAGTAGTGTTAAAACATTAGGCAGAAAGATTATGAGCGGTGATGTAATTGAATTGCCACACCTAAAAGATGAATATGCACTTAATGATTATAGTGTTGCACTTAAACGCTTTTATGTTGTAGAAGATGTTAATCGTTCTGCTGAAGGATTTTCAGCAACTTGGTACCCGCACTTATACCGCTTAAAATTAAAGCAAATATACGACGGACAAGAATATAAAGAAATATTAGATTTGCCTGCTGAAGAAGGTAGCGACAATACTCTGCGTGACTTGCTATCTACATACGAAAAAGAAATGCAGATTTCAAATGCAGTAGTTGCACAAGCAGAAGCAGATGCTCCTAAAAGCGGATATGATATAAATCACTATTACACAGTGAGTACAAACGATGACGGAAGTGTTGATTTACAAACTGCTGACGATACTGACTTAGAAGCAAGCAATATTGTAGTTAGTGCAGACGATGTAGTTAATAGACCAGAGCGCGAAGGTTATACAGGTTACTTAGTTGGCACAGGTGATAGTGCTCCGAATGGTGCGCCATTCGGCTTTGGAATACAGTTTCCTCGGAACAATGTAAGCGGCGACTATTTTTTACGTACAGACTTTTTACCAAATAGAATGTTCCGATATGACGGAGCACGTTGGGTTAAAGTACAAGACGATATCAGAATGTCACTAAGTAATACACTTGAAAGACAGACTTACAAGTCTAGTTTTATTAATAATACCAAAACTAGTCAAATTAGTGGCGAAACAGTTCAAGAAAGACAAAGTCTTTCTAAGGCACTTAAACCAAAGAAACCTACGGCGGATAATTAATGCAACATTTTTATGACGGTCAAGTAAGAAGATATATTACTCAAATGATGAGAATTTTGAGTAACTTTCCTGTGCAAGATGGCAAAGGAATACAAAAAGATGTGCCAGTAACTTACGGTGATCTAACTCGCCAAGTATCAAACATTATTAGAGAGAACAGTGAAAACAAATTACCCAGTGCGCCTCGTATTGCAGTATATTTAACTGGGCTAGAACTAGATAAAGACAGACTAACTGATGCAACATACACACGCAAAACTAATATTAGAGAACGCGAGTGGGACAACGATGCAGGCGAATATCTTAACGTACAGGGAAAAAACTACACAGTTGAAAGATTAATACCTACACCGTATATGATGCGCATTAATGCAGATATATGGACGTCAAACACTGATCAAAAATTGCAGTTATTAGAGCAAATACTTGTATTGTTTAATCCAAGTTTAGAAATGCAAACAACTGAGAATTTTATCGACTGGACTAGTATCACTGTTGTTAATTTAGAAAATGTAACATGGTCGAATAGAAGTGTACCTGTTGGTGTAGATAGTGAAATAGATATTTCTACTTTAGCATTTACTGTACCAATTTACATTAGTCCTCCAACAAAAGTACGCAAAATGGGCGTTATTACTAATATTATTACAAGCATGTTTGACGAAGAACGCGGAACAATTGAAGACGGAGTTACTGTTCCACAATTAAATCAATATGATGATGTTGCAAAAGCAGGTGTATCAAGCAACAAATTTGGCAATAAAGCCACTTCACTTGTTGCAGGACAAATGGCAAATGTTAATTACAACAAGTATGGTGTGTACGTAGATGTTGATACAGTCCAACTATACTCAAATGGTATAGTTGGTAATAAGAACTGGAGAGAAATATTTGAAGCACTTCCAGGAACGTATGCTGCTGATGTTAGTCGTATGCACCTTACAAGTACCGATAATGATAGCACTGTAACAGGCACGTTTACACTAAGTCCGTTTGATGAAACTAAGATAATAATAAACTGGGATGCTGATAGTTTTCCTAGTGATACTGTAATAGCAGCTCGAACTAGCATTGATTATATTATTAATCCAGTTAGTTTTAATCCGTCAAGTATTAAAGTATCTGGGCTACGATTATTGTTGCTAGAAGACTTAGGTGATGATACTGCAACTAATATACCAGTTGCTTGGCAAAATGCAGACGGCACAGGAATTGTGGCAAGCGCAAATGATATTATCGAGTGGAACGGAACTAAGTGGAATATTGTATTTGATGCAAGTGCTGCAACAGCAGTTACATATACCACAAATCTAAATACAAGTGTACAATATAGATTTAATGACAATGAATGGCTAAAATCTGTTGATGGCGATTACCCCGTTGGGTCATGGCGTGTTGAACTAGCAGGCTAACTTCTTGTCCAGTTGGGTCATAGAGAATTGATCTTGTAGGCTAATTATATGTATGAACGATATGATTACTTGCAGTGGAGCACTGTTTTACACCTTAGATACAAATAGATTTTTATTCTTACACAGAGCGCAAGGTAAGCGTAATAATCTGTGGGGTCTTGTTGGTGGCACTAACGAAGGTGCTGAAACACCGTGGGAAGGTCTTACTCGAGAAATTGAAGAAGAAATTGGATTTGTTCCAGAAATTAAAAAGACACTTCCGTTAGAAAGTTTTATTTCTCCTGATAGTAAATTTTATTTCCATACATATTTGTGTGTTGTACAGGAAGAATTTATTCCTAAACTTAATATAGAACACAACGGTTACGCATGGTGTAGTTTTACTAAATGGCCTAAACCCTTGCATCATGGATTGCGTAATACACTACAAAGTAAAGTTAATCTAACCAAGTTAGATACTGTTTTTCAAACAATTAATTTACTTGACAAATAACCTAAACGATAGTATAATAGAAGTATGAAAGTATTAATTCTCGGCGATGTAATAATCGACAAATATATCTATGGCACTTCAGAACGTTTAAGTCCCGAGGCGCCTGTACCTGTGGTTAAGTATCAGCGTGAAGTTGAATCCCTTGGCGGCGCAGGGCTTGTTTACGAAAACTTAAAAAGCCTAGGGGTTGATGTAACACTATTTGAAACCGAGCAACCTAGCAGTATTAAAACTCGAGTGATTTGTGACGGACATTACGTCACACGCATTGACGATGATAAACATGCAGATGGTACATCGGTATTAGAAACTATAGAGTTACAAGACTTTTCAGAATACGAGTATGTTATATTAAGTGATTATAATAAAGGTGTACTAGACGAGTCACTTGAAATTATTAAACACATTAACAAATTTAATTGTAAAATAATTGTAGATCCTAAAGAACATGCAAATCAGTATAAGGACGCATGGTTAGTAAAACCTAACAACAGCGAATTTACTAAATTTGGATTCAATGATTGGCAAGGTAATATTATTACTACTAATGCAGGCGATAATGTAGTTGCTATTATAGATAATACAGAATATAATATTCCAGTTGAGCCTGTAGAAGTGTCAGATGTTACAGGTGCCGGTGATTGTTTCTTAGCAGCATTTGTATATGGCCTGACAAAGCAATACAATTACAAGCGTTGTTTAGAACTTGCTGTTAAAGGTTCTAGAGAAGCAGTTAAGCACGTAGGTACACACAAGCTTGCTGTAAGCGATCTTGAAGAACGTATAGTGTTTACTAACGGATGCTTTGATATACTACACACGGGTCACTTTGAGCTACTAGCTGAAGCAAAATCGCTCGGTGGAAAACTAATAGTAGGTATAAATTCAGATGAAAGTGTTAGGCGATTTAAAGGTCCTAAGCGTCCTATTAATAATGTAAACAAACGTAAAAAGCAATTAGAATTATTACCGTGGGTAGACGAAGTAATTGTGTTTGACGAAGACACTCCGTACAGATTAATTAAAGAAGTAGTTCCGCACGTTATTGTAAAAGGCGGCGATTACACAGTAGAACAAGTTGTAGGACACGATTTGGCAGAGGTACATCTTGTTCCTACAGTTGAAGGTTATTCAACAACAGAGATTATAGAGGCAAGCAAATGAAAATATTAGTTACAGGAAACGAAGGATTTATTGGCAAGAATGTTGCAAGCTATTTGCAACAACGAGGACACGAAGTAGAAGGCTGGGAATGGGAGCCAGGTGTGCTTCCACATACTGAAGGCTATGATTGGTGTATACACTTAGGTGCTATTAGTTCAACCACATATACAGATGTGAATCAAATACTAGAACAGAATTTTGAGTTTAGTGTTAGACTTGCACAAATATGTGAAAATTTTGGCACTAACTTACAATATGCATCTAGTGCAAGTGTGTACGGTCCTACTGAACACTTTACTGAGAACGGACCATTACTTCCGCAATCGCCGTATGCATGGTCAAAGTATTTGTTTGACAGATTCATTAATCAATACATAGATGAATTTGCAATTAAAATACAAGGCTTCCGTTACTTTAATGTTTACGGAGAAGGTGAAGAACACAAAGGCAATCAAGCAAGTCCGTATACCAAGTTTTCAAAACAAGCAAAAGAAGACGGTCTAATTACATTGTTTGAAGATAGTGACAAATACTGCAGAGACTTTGTTTGTGTAGATGACATTTGCAAGTTACATGAAAAAATGTTTGACGTAGATCAATCAGGAATTTTTAATGTAGGTACAAACAATCCTGTAAGTTTTCAAACTGTGGCAGAAACTATTGCTAACAAGCATAACGCCGGTATACATTATATACCAATGCCGGACAACATAAAGTCACAATACCAAAAATACACATGTGCAGACTTAACTAATTTAAATAGTGTAGTAGACATGCAGTGGACTAACATAGAGGATTATATTAATGGAAAATAATGAACCAACTAGACTTAGCGGAGTTGTTCCTAAAGGATGGGGCTACGAATTAATTTGGGCATCTACTGACAAGTACTGCGGTAAAATCATGTTCTTTGAAAAAGCAAATGCTAAATTTAGTATGCACTTTCATAAAGAAAAGGATGAAACTTGGTTTGTTAATACTGGACAATTTAAAGTACGCTGGATTGATACTTCTAATGCAACGTTATACGAAAAGAATCTAAAAGAAGGAGATGTGTGGCACAATCCTCCGTTACAACCTCATCAATTAATTTGTTTACAAGAAGGTTCTAGTATTACTGAAGTTAGTACTGCTGATAGTGTAGAAGATAATTATAGAGTTGCACCAGGTGATAGTCAAAAGCAACAATACGAACCTAATTTAAATCCGGAAGATCAAGATGGTTGATATTTATTGGGGTGAAGATCCGATGTCAGCACCAGGTTATATTGCTCCTAAATGTGTAATCGGGCTTGATCGTGACGGAGTTATTAATGTCGATCGTGGCACGTATACTTATAAGGGTACTGATTTTGAGCCTATCGAAGGTAGTTTAGAAGCAATTGCAAAACTTCGTAACCTTGGTCATAAAATTGCAATCATTACAAATCAAGGCGGCATTGAACACGGATTGTTTACTGAAGAAGATGTTGATACACTGCATCAGTATATGTTAGACTTATTTGGAGAAGCAGGATGCCCCAGCATTGATGCTATCTATTATAGTGCAAGTAGTCATAAAAGTAATATGTATGCTAAGCCTAATTTAGGAATGTTTAAAAGATGTCAAAAAGAACATCCGCATATTAAGTTTAACAAAGGTTATTATGTAGGCGATAAACTAAGTGATTTAAAAGCTGCTCATAAAATAGGCGCAAGGCCAATACTAGTTCGTACTGGACATGGGCTAGAAACTGAACAACAATTAAACAAATTTACTTACCGCGACATAAAGAAAAAGACCATCGTATTTGATGATCTTAGTTCTTTTGCAGACTGGATAGAAGCGCATTAAGCCTGAGCTTCACCCCATTTTAGAATAATGTTTGAATTAATTGCAGCGCCACTAATTTTATAAACGTTGATTGCTAACACATCAGGACCATTAGGGAATGTTCCTCTGCCGCCTAGTGGTGTGTTAGTAAGTTCCTTCAACTGCGATAAGTCCAGAGTTGAACGTTCTCCTGGATTTGCAATAAATGAGAATACAGTTTCACCTGGTTGTGCATACGGCGGTTCGTATCCTTGTAAGAATGTAACTGTTTGTCCAGCTGATAATGAAACAACTGAAGTTTGGTTAAATGTTACTTCATAAAACTGTGTGCCGCCCAAAGATTTTAATTCTATAGTCGATATTGCCGTACCAGCTGGCCAGTTAGTGTCTGATACAGCAACTTCTGTGCCGGCGTTTGCGCCAGTTGCTTCCCATACTGTTTTAGCAAATATTAATCTGTTGGTAAACCCAGTATAAGTGGGCTGTCTAAAGAACACACCCGGTGTTCCTGACCAGTTTGCTGCCTTTTGAGTTCTACCAGTTGTACTTCTAAACTCTACTCGAGTCTGATTGCCGGATACATTAATATTAGTTACACGATATGTTCCTTGATTACCGCCAGTATAAGCATTACTAGGGTTAACAGAATAAATGTCAGCACCTACGTAAACGTCGCCAACTGCATCATATACACTTGTTAGTATTTCAATTGGACTACTATTTTCTTGCTGACCATTAACCAACGGTGTATATACCGCAGTGTCAATGTTAGCACTAATTGCTGCTGTTACAGTTGATACTGCTCCGCCTGACGACCATTGTGTACCGCCGCCTGGGGCAATTTGTGCGAAGCTAGGTTGACCGCCTTGTGCAATCCCGCTTAGTTCTGACCATCCAACAGATCCAGGATCAAGTGGATAGTTTTGCGGATTAAGAACGCCTTGGACAACAATACCGCCTGTGTCACCAGTGCCTAATGGATCTGAAGTAATTTCAAGACCTTGTAGTAGTAATTGCGCACGGTTTAGTAGTTCTCGCTCACCTAGGTCTCCAACAATAGCGTTTGACACGCTAGGTGCTAGTCTAATCATAAAGGCAGTGTTTCTAGTAGTACTAACTTCAACACCAGTTGCAGCGTATGAGAAAATATAACCTCTATCTTCATCAAATCCACCATCTGTAATAAACGCACTACCCCAGTGACTAATTAACGGAGTAATTGTTTGTGATATTAATACTACTCCAGTACCTGCATTGTGTGTTGTTGCTGCGCCTGCTGTGTAACTTCTTACAGATCCGCCTTGGAAGTTTGTAAATGTTGCGCCTCTAATACAGCCTGTTAATACGCTACCTGTTCTTCCTGTAAACTGGATAATTTCGTTATCAATATAAACTGTTCCATATTGTGGGAAAAACTTGCCGTTTTCTGCATCTAATGTTATAGAAGTTTGTGATGCATCAATATCTGCTGCTAATTTTGCGTTAGGGCCTTCGTTAGTAACTTCATAACGTACAGGCAAGTTACCTGAACGCATAAATGCTTCTGTGTTTACGTTTGAGTTACGCATTCTGTGTGCAAATACAAAGTTACCATCTGAGCCACGTAGCATAAAGTCAATAAAACCAGCACCATACCAACTGTACTGAATACCAATCATTTGCATTTTAGCAATATCAATATCGTAGCCACTTGGTCCAGTTCCGTCTAGTCTATCTAAATTAAAGTCTGCTTGTTTAGTACGCTTGTCAAATACTATCATTGCTTTAGCACCAGTAACATCAGTTACACCTCTAAAGTCTGGAGTAACAGTCATATTAGTTTGGTCAATAACATGCGATACAACGTGTGTCATACCTCTAATAATAATTCTGTCTCCTGCTTTAAGTTGGTCTCTAAATCTAGTATTAGTGCCTGTTACTGCGTTTTTATCAACTGCTATAGCAATAGTACCTGCTACCTGGAACGTACCAGTACGCTGTACTACATTAATTTGTGTGCCGTCGAATTCCCAGAAAATACCGTTTTGATCATCAAAGATACCTGAGCGCACTGTAGCACCGTGCCAAGCAACAACACTCATTTGTGCGCCAAATCCTAGTACAGCATCTGTTGCTCCTAGTCTACGCTTTGATAATACTTTAAATGTTCTTTCGTCTACAACTTCTGTAACTTCATAATCAAACTTAGGAGGAACAGCAGTTTCATTGCCACTACTATAACCTGGTGTTTCTATACCCAACAGTCTAATTATTCCGCCTACTTGACAACCGTGATCGTTATCATCTGTTGTAATTGTAATTTCTGAACCAACTTCTAAGCCGTCCGAAACTACACTACGGATGTCATAACTTGGAGCAAACAATGCACCAGTTGTATACATAATACCCTTACCTGACTGGTAACGAATATACTTTTTACTTTGACGTATTGCTTGCGCACCGTGCTGCGGTCCGCCTGTTCCTAGTTGCACACCACCATCGAATGGTCTGTGAATAAAGAACGAATCTGGTCTTGGGAATACCTGTCCAATAATTGGATCGTCTCCACCGTTATTATCGATAGAACCAATTGTTCTTGCTTGGAATCGTAAACTAGTTACTGTTGGTATTTCGGTAGCAATATAAGAACCTGCTGCTAAGTTATGGTTGTTTGTACCATTGTCTGATTCAACACTAGTGATAAATGTATCACCTGGTACTAGACCGTGCGCTGTAGTAAATTCTGCTTGTAGTGTAGCAATAGCACTGAATGTAATTGGTAGGTCTTTTGCTATAGTTCCTGATGTAACATCTGACATTGTAACTGTTGATATTAGATCTATATTTGCGCCAAAACTAGCTTCTATATAATCTGGTATAATTCCAGTAATTTCGCCAGATGCTCCAACACTATTTACTCTAAGATTTAAATCATTTAGTGGAGAAATACCATCAAGTGTGCCGCCTGAAACTTGTAAATTGTCGCCAACTTGATATCCAGTACCACTAGCGGTAATATTTACTGCTGGATATACTCCGTTATTTCTAACTATACCTAGTTGTAGTCCTGTTCCCACTTGTAGAACATTAGTTCCTGCCTGATTTAAGTAAGTTCCTACTGGTTCATACGGTGTTCCAGACGTTGTAATTGACGTGATTGCGCCGGTGCCTAGGCCATCAACAGATGCTACTGTGATAGTTAAGTCATTTGCCGGCGAAGTGCCGCCAAACAATGTTCCGGCTACTGTTAGTTCCATGCCTGCATTATAACCCGTTCCTGGATTATTAATATCGACTACAAATGTCTCATCTGTATTGTGGCTGATATTAAAGTTGGCGCCTGTTGGTATTCTATTTACTGTATCAATATCTTGAACAGTGTCGCCGTTAAATGTTGTTCCGGTTACTGTAACTACTGTAATATTGCCAGTACCGCCTACATTGTCAATTACAATAGTAGCATCGTTTGCCGGAGACGTTCCGCCTAGTGCAGTACCTGCAACTGTAATATTTTCAGTAGGAAGGTAATTTATACCTTCGTTTGTAAAGGTAGCATTGTACGATGCTCCAGTTATCTGTATATCAATAACTGCGGCACTGCCGTTAGCTGTTGTAGAAGTGTACGGAGTGCTTGTATATGTCTTATCTAATTGCGGTCCTGTTCCTGCAAAAGTTGAGCTTGTAATTGCGCCAAGTTGTCTTATATTTAGAATACGTAATGTAGCAGTACTGTCGCCACCGGTTATAGTAACAGTGTCAAGTTCAGAGTATCCAGATCCTGCATTATTTATTACAATCCCAGTAATAACTCCAGCAGTAATTGTAGTGTCAACAGTTAATCCAGCACCGGTGCCGCCTGTTGTAGCTACATCAGTAGCATTAGAATAACCAGTTGTGCCTCCACTTAATAAATTTATTGCAGTTGCTTGACCTCCGGTTCCTTCAACTGCATCAACAGATATCGATATGTCATTAAACGATCCGCTTGTAGCAACTACATCTGCGCCTTCTACTACAACAACATCGCCTACTTTGTAGCCTGCGCCTGTCTCTATAGCATCAACTGCGACAGAAGTATATACTCCATCTAAGAAAGTAACATCAAACTTTGCACCACTACCAGTACCGCCTGTAGCAACTGCGCTTTGGCTAGGTAGATATATATCTTGATCAAAATGTGTTCCGGATATTGTTGCCTCATCTATTGAATTGTCGCTTCCTAATTGTGTAACTGTAATAGTAGCATCATTAGCAGGGGTTGCGCCGCCTAAATCTGTACCTAATATCTTTATTCTATTACCTATTGCATATTGTATACCGTCATTTTCAATAGCATCAATTACATATAAACCAGATGAATCGCCTGCATAACTAATATCAAACTTTGCTAACGATCCGTTCGGTGTTTGATTTGCAGGAAAAACACCAGTGTAAGTATTTTTATTTCCAACAACTCCATTAACAAAGTTATCGTTAAACGTAGCTGTGTTTCCACTAAGGCTGCTAATATATATAGCATTGCCGTCGCCTCTGTCTATTGCTAAATTAGGCACAATTCCCGTAGCATCCTGAAACACCATTTCATTTTGGCCTGCTACTGTATTAGTTTCAGTTAGCGGTGACAAGTATGTGCCGCCGCCTGCGCTATTATCAATAATACTTGTAACCTGAGAACCTAATGGTATAGATGCTTGTGAAAGAGGAGAACCAAGTTCTGGAGCAGTGCCGTCGAACGGAATAATATTTTCGCCTGCTAGAACTCCTAATTGAGCAAACATTGTTCCTGAGCTACCGTTACTTGCTATTGTAAATTCCGGTGAACCAATAGATGCACCAGTATAAAACCCTGCTTCCCTTAACTGTGTATATCCAGTTGAAAGTAGTTGGCCTGCTGCTGTTCCAACTTTTGCTTTAGCAAAGTATTGGAACGTACTTGTACTAGGTACATTTACAATAATAAACGTGCCTTCTGCTCGCGAAGCCCCTGCAATACTATTTTCTAGTGCTTTTAAACTTACAGGAGTACCTGAAGAAAATCCGTGTGCGCTAACAGTTGTAACAGTAATTAATGATTGACCAATGCCAGTGCCGCCATCATTTGCTAGTACAGTAATAGTTCCGCTCATAGCAGCATGATTACTACAACCATAATAATATGTTCCAGCATCACCTGGTTGTGTGGTCCAAGATATTGCATTACCTGCAATTACGCTACCGTTGTTAGTAACATTTGAAACTTGGTTATCTGTGCCAGTACCTGCTACTGTCTTAAAGTAGAAAGGATGTCCTGATCCTGCATTGTTAGTAATAGTTAAAGTGTCGCCTTCAATTATGGTAATAGCTGGATCTAGACCAGTTAAATTGCCATTTCTATGCGTGGCACTACTAAACGTCCAGTTTGAAGTTCCATTATTTGTAACTGCGCCGGTAAATATTTGTGTTGGTTCACTTAAACTTGCATCTGTAACAACTTTTTGCACACTTGCATCAGTTCCTGGAATTTCGTACACACTTGGGTAGCCGCGCAGTGTGCCAATAGCACTCCACTTAGTAGGCTGTAGTCCGTACTCAAAGTCAGCGTCGAGCATCGATACTGGAAGTGCAGCACGAGGACGTTCAATAGCGTCTGTACCAAAATCGTATGGGCGTGTTCTAACTTCTTTTTCTTCTATGAATAACTGTATATCGTCAGTTGCTGCATGTGTTCTAGTGTCATAATTTATTGTAAATGTAGTTACGCCATCAGTTGTTTCTAGGTATTTTAAAAAGTCTGTATCTGTGCCAGTGTCCTGAACTGTAACACTACCGCCAGTGACAGCGTTAGTAAAGTTATATATAACCTCACTTCTAGTAGCATTTGTAATTAGTAGTATTTCGTCGACGCTATAACGCCCTTGCCATTTAAGTGTTCCTACTCCTGTATAAACTTTAGTTGGTAGGAAAGTAAGACCGTTTGCAATAACTGTTGTAGTAGCATATGCAAATGTGTCAATAATAACTGCTGCACTAGATGAAACTGATCCTGCAACTGCACTGTAGAATGTATGTATACTAGTATCTGAACTTATGCCTACATTAATAGTAACTGTGTCTGTTGTTACTGCGATCACTGTAGCAGATGTTCTATAGAATGGATCTCTACCTGATGCGTTAGGAACACCTGTTCCTCTTGGGTACGGGTGTAATGTTGCATTAGCATCTAATGCACATGTAAATGTTATTCCGCCGGGCGCAATAACAATCGAGCTTCCTACTGTAAGATCGTGCCCAGTAAGTGTAATAGTCATTAATCCAGTATCAGGTTTATATGTTGCGCCTGTTGGAGTGTATGTTGCTGTTTCAGCAGTTTTAGTTGCATCAATTACTTGTGCTTCTGCTGTTTGTAATGATGTGTATGCAGTATTTGCAAAAATATAATCTTTAATTAATCGACCAATAAAGTTGTGTGTAGCAATTTCTGGACCACGGTCCCCGTCAACTTGTGCAACAGTTTGATCCCAGTAATATTTTATATTATTGTATAATGTTTCATTGCCGCCAAATCGTAAATCGTTTAAATATGCGCCAACTACATAACCAATGTCTCGTTCGCATTTTGCTTCACTAGTATTTGTATAGTTAAAGAATACGTCGCTAATTGCATTTGTTAATGCAGATTCAAATGTATGCACACTAGTATCTGAACTTATGCCTACATTAACTGTTACAGAAGTTGAAGTTGTAGCTGTGATTTCGAGTGCTTTTTGATAAGCAGGATCTGTTACTCTTGGATACGGATGTAAGGTTGCGTTGCCATCCAATGCACACCTAAACGTAATACCCGATGCTGCTATCAGTAGTGCGTCTCCGACATTAAAGTTGTGTGTGCCTATCGTTACTTCTAATACCCCAGTAGTGGGTGCGTATGTAGCGCCTGTGGGGGTATATTGGGCAGCGTTTGCTATCTTATTAGTTATGTATGCACCAGCTTCTTTTTGTATGTATGCTTTATTAGAATTTAATAAGCTATATGCGTTTGGAAAAAGGTTATCGGTTGCACCAATGCCTGGTTTAAATACATAATTTTTTATCTGCGTCTTTGCCATATTTTATAATCCAAATGCTATTGCTAGTGATAGTGATGTGCTATCTACATATTGTTTGTTAGTTAAGCTAGTGTCTGTTGTAGGTAAACTTGCTACACTTGCTGAAGTAAATGCTGCTGTTGAAGGAGTAACTTCTCCTATTGCACTGTTATTTATAGTAGTGTCAACTACTGGTACTGTAGAGCCGGTAGACTTAATTATACCTAAAGATGTGCCGTCTATTTTTACAATAATATGATTGCCAGCTTCTAATTCTAAATTTGTAGGAGAACTTATATTTTGTATACCAAGTCCGTCAATGTTTAGTGAGCCGCCGATATATAAATCGCCTGCAATTCCTGCGCCGCCAGCAATAGTTAATGCTCCAGTAGACGAACTAGTTGCAACAGTTGTTGCATTAATATCAAGTGTACTAAATTGCCCTGCTGGATCTATTATATTAATAGTTCCAAAAACATTGCCAATGCCATTTCCATAGTAAAGTACATTAGGTGCATCGTTGGATATTGCAACTGCTAAAGTTCCAGAAGTTTTTCCTTGTGCTTCAGAGCCTGTAGACCCGTCACTATGCGTTAACCCAACATCATATAAAGTAGTTTGATCAGCTTGATAAATTTTAAATGTTAAGTTCGGAACTGTTATTTTAAATGTATAACTTTTAGATCTTGCAAGAGTAATTGTAGGATTTGATCCTACAATATTTGCAAATGCAAAACTGTTAGAAACTTCAGAAACAGTAAAGTCAGCAATATTACTGTCTGTTACTGCTGAGTTTGTAATAATAGAAGTAGCAGTAATATTACCAAGATTATCAACAGAGAATCCTGGTCCTTTAAAGCCATACTGCGATTCAAACGGTGAATTGATAACTGCCATTGTAGTGTTAGTCTCCTATATTATTATTTATCAGATAGTAAGACTAGACTACTAGCGGAGTCTGGGTGTGAAAATATTGTGCGGTATGTATAAACTTTGTCCCAGTATAGTTTTGTGCAGCAATTTCTGCTTCTAAATCTTGTGCAACAATTACAGGATTTACTATTACATCAACATAACTATCATTAACTGTAGCACTTATTGTTAACAAATCATTAAGTGTGTTATTTCTAGCATATATTACTATACTTGCACGGTCTCTGCTTGCTGTAACTGCTACTTTAATAAGTTCTTTATTATTAACATCAAAATCTGCACTTATAGTATAATCTACACTACAAAAGTTGCCAACATGCCACCTATCTAATAACGTATTAGTATATACTTGCTTCCAGGGACCGTTGTGACTAGTCCCTGTGTTGTTTCTAAACAACAATGTGTTTTTCATTCCGTCTGTTAAATACTTTTTTAAGTTTTGCATCAAATGCCCCTCTTTTTAGTATTTATCAGTTTTTTACAGTTATCAGTTTATTGTATTCAGGAAGATATAGATATTCGATATCACAGTTAGCTAATGTGCGTATAGCATCATCTAGTGTTTCAACTAACGGTTCACCGCCTAAATTAAAGCTAGTATTAAAGATAATTGGACATCCTGTCTTTTCTTTAAACGCCTTAATGATATCGTAGTAATGCGGATTCTGTTCGCGTGTAACTGTTTGAATACGACATGTTCCGTCTATGTGTATAATTCCTGGAATCTTTTCTTCAATGCCAGGCTGGCAATTTACAGCATACATCATTGTAGGAGAACTTTCCATACCACGTAAATCAAACCATTCGTGTACATCTTCTTCTAAGATACTGCCTGCAAATGGACGGAAATATTCTCTATGTTTTACACTGTTAACGTAGTCTTTACCATTAGGATCTGTTGGATCGTACATTATACTCCTGTTGCCTAATGCACGTGGACCATTTTCACTACGTCCTTGGAATAGTGTTACAATGTTTCTATCAGTCATCAATTTAATAACATCGTCTTGTGTAGCATCTGTAACTTCTGCATTATAGTTTGATGCAATATTATTAATACCTTCATCTGTATAGCTATGTACAGGTCCTAGATAAACATCGTCTTGTCTTGCACGTACGGTTGCATCTTCGGTAATAACATGATGCCATGTATATGCTGCTCCCATAGCAGTGCCTGCATCGTTTGATATTGGCTCTACATAGATTTCAATACCTTCATCTTTGAGTGCTTTAAGATAATGGTAATTAGCAACACAATTAAGTCCGTATCCACCGCTAATTACAACATTTTTACAACCGCTAATTTCTACAGCATGTTTAATTAAATTAGTTACCGATTGTTGGCTCTCAGTTTGTACAGCGTATGCCATATCTCTTCTGTTTTGCAATAATGTAACATCGCCGTCACTATTTTCATTTAAAAAATTATACATGTTAGAATTTACTACGGCGCCATTAGGATATCGAGGAACTATTAAATTCCTGTTAGTAGTCGGAACAGGTAAGTCATTAGCATCTGTTATACTCGGAAAAGAATCATTAGGTGCGCCATACGGAAATAATCCCATAGTTTTTCCTGCTTCAATACTGCTCCAACCACAGTATTCTGTTACTGCTTCATATGCTTTTACAATACCTGCTCTATCGGATATTAGCATATTAAAATTAGCATTCTGTTCCCAGTCGCCTCCTTCAAAATCTTTAATATATGCTCCTACTAGCATATTTCTAGTGCCCATTGTCTTATGTAATGTTTTGCAAGTCGCCGGGTATTCACATTTGTAAATACTTTCTGTTTCCCATACTGTTAATGGTTCGCCTTGTACGCTTAATGGAAAAAATGTTCCGGCGCCGTCTACAATTACTGCAACAGCTTCCTTAAATCCGCTACGATAAAATGCTAAACTAGCATGCATTTTATGGTGAAACATTGCCATATCATGCACTTGAGGGTGGACCCAATCTTCTCTATCAGGTGCTAGGTCTTCAATTAAACCTAATTTTCTTGCAAGCCCCGAATAAACATCTTCACCGGAATAATCTAATTTACCCGCAGTATCAAGAGTAGTAGTATGGGAAATAACCAAATGATCAATTTTATTTGTATATTCTAATATTTTAAGCATACTAGCTAATGGGCCACCGTCATACTTTCGTCTTGTAAGACGTTCTTCTTCTATACTAAAGACAATTTCGCCGTCTTTCATTAAGCAAACACCTGCGTTGTGTCCTCTTGCTATTCCTGCAATCCATAATGGTTCTTTTTTCATTTTTTACCTCTAAAAGTCTTAAACTTGAAATGTAAAGTTTAATATAATTCTATTTTTAAACATAGTAGGATTTGAGCTACTATGAAATTGTTTTGAAGGAAATACTACACATCTTCCTCGACTTGGTGTTATTCTTACAAGTTGATTTAACTCACCGAGTCTATTTTGGCGATCAAACAATATTGTGTCGCCGTCACTATCATGCACATAATACACCATAGACAAAAAATTATCTTGTTCGTGATCTTGGTGAGGAGCGTTATAATGTTCACTGCTGGTGCCGTCTGGGATTGTCAAGTTAGCTTTTATTTTATGAATTGATAATATGTCCGTTTCTTCTTTGATAACAGCTATCATAGACTGTACAATATCACTGTACGGGGAACTCCATTCATCGCCTTTACAAAACATATGTATCATTTGCGAACAATCTTTTTCTAAAGGGTTGTTAGCATTTATACTACTACCAGAAGACAGATCAACAAAATGCCAATCAAATGGAAAAGAAGTAAGCAAATTTTCAATATCAGAAACTAATTTTTCTGGAAACATATCATCAAAGATGTAATAAGACATACTATTTTTTATCCTTCTTACTAGGAAACCGTTTTTTAATATCTGCTATAATGACATCTTCAATTTTGTCATTCATAGCCATTACACCTTCATTAACTCTATCTGCATATTCGTCTTGAGTAACTCTAATAGGACTATATACCCTTGCGCCTTCGCCCATGTCTAAAACTGTGAACGACTTTTCATTAGGATATGAAACATTTTCTTTAAATGTACTACCAAGAACTACTGTAACCGAAGTGCCTAATGCATAAGCTAAATGTTGGCCTACACTGTCGCATCCTAAGAAATGATCTGTTTGTGCAATTAATGCAGCCCAAGATCGCAATCCTAAATTTTGTGGTATAGCAACTGGTTGTGATATTCCATGTTTTTTAAACTCAATAGCCACTTCGCCCATAAACACTATTGCATAATCTTCACTTAATTTTTTAATTAAGCTAACAACATTTTCAGGTTCAAAACTTCTTCCACTGAAATCGGAAATAATTCCGTTTTCTTCAAATACACTTCTTCCAAAGGGCTGGAATACAATTACTTTATCTTTGCTTGTTTTTTCTTTAACATCTCTAATAACTTGTTGAGCTTGTATTAGTTCTTGTTTACCTAGTTTAATAGTCGGTTTATCTAAGTCTCTGAGACCTTTGTTATTAATAGCAATGTCATATGCTTGTGTTAAATTGGCTTGTTGATTATAATATTCCCAAACTCGATACGGTTCAGGGCTTTCTAATTGCATGTCTTTTAGTTTGTCTTCAAATAAATTCTTATGCCAAACATCGTATGCCTTTGCATGCAACAAAGGATGGCCTTTATAAAAGTCTGTTCCACCTTCGCATACAATAATAAAATTATTGTCAGGATTTTCTTCTGCAAATTTTTCTAGTGCAGGGATACTACAAACTACACGGCCTGCGCCGCCGTTAATAAAAAATGCTGTGTGTCTAGTCATATTAAATAAAGTCCTTATCAAGTTTTATGTTACTTGAATATTTATTGGACCTTATCTAATATATATGCGAAAGTGAATGTAGTTAGCCGTTGCTATCAGTTATAATATCGTTCATTGTAATTTTCCAAGGATCAATTAATTTAACTTTTGATAATTGGACAACTGCTCCGGTGCCTGCTGCACTGTTACTAGTATAAAATACATCATCATACGTTGCAGCTTCTGGATGATATGCATATGCATGAACTTTAGACTGTCTTGATACAGTTAATATTCCGCCATTAGCAGATACTGTTTCAACTTTAATTACAATATCATTTACTGCTGTATTATTTTTATATACACTATCACTTATAAGTATTCTTTCACCTACTACATAACCTGTGCCAGCAGCAGTAATATTCACGTTCCATGCTGCTCCAAACATAGACGGAAAGTCTCTAAGATATTGTCTATGTGCAGCAATGTTATCATATAGACTCTGAGGTAAATCTTCAGAAAGTCTAAGATCTGTCGTAGATAGTTGGTTGTTCCGTAGCTTTATTAACCCTTCCCAGCTGTCCATTTCGTCGGCGCCTATCCAAGGATATGGAGTAACAAATGCGCCGATAGCAGGATTATATTCAATTTCTCTTTTCTTATAGGTATGACTTGGACTTGGTGGATCATCTCTTACATAGTCTATACTATTGCCTGGAATAGTTTCAGCTAATTGTGTAAATCCAGACACCATTGTTGGTTCAAAAATTGCGCACAAAGTTGGATTAACACTACAATCAACTTCTACTGCATAAAATCCGTCATCTTCGTTATTGTAGTCTTCAAATTCCGGAGCATCGATTGTATATCCTGTTAATTTATTATTACTTCTGTTTACCTGTGCATATTGCACTGCTGGACCACTATATGTTAGTCTTCCAGTTAGTGCTCGGTCAGTGGTTGTATGATATTGATCGTCTGGTAAATCGTATGTAAATTCTACTGTGATGTTTGTCATTATTTTTTTCCTATTTTAGTAAAACAGTACGTACACTAAGCCGCCAGCGCCAGGTCCGCCCCAATAGCAATGATTGCTATGTACTTGCGAAGATAAGCCGCCGCCCCCTGGAAATATGCCAAAGCCGCAACAACCGCCAAAACAACTACAGCATCCATTTGGCCCGATTCTCGGGCCAGGCGCTGCAAATGGTGCATTAGAAGCATATTGATGGGCTTCGCCGTAGCAAAATTGTGTATTTTGCGAATTACCTGTAGTTCCTGGTATGCAAAAATCAGTGTTATTTGACAGTCCTCTACAGCAATAACACTGAGTACAGCATGTATAACAGTTTATCCAATATTGACATCTAGTACAAGCTGCGTCTGTGCCATTGCCGCCACATACTTTAGATTCCCAACGTCCATTAGTACCACCTGATTCTGAACATACAAAACTACAACTACCGCAGTGTCCTGCTAAATTGCCACTGTCGCAACAAGTTGATCCAGCAGCACAAATTCTTATTCCTTCTCCAGCCGTTACATTACAAGTTTTAATTGCATATCCGCCCGAGCCAGCTCCGCCGCCTTGTTGACAACAACAAGCCATTGCGCCGCCGCCGCCACCGCCCCACATTTCAAATATTGCCCGAGTCGCACCAGCCGGTACTGTCCATAAGCAGCATCGACCGCCGTTCGATGCAGTGCGGATGTCAGTATTCCAAACACTAAAATCCTGGGGTGTAATGCTTGTGCCTTCACCGTATCCAAACAATAAATCTCTTAAATTAGCCATTTATTTATTTTTCCTTTTTATTTTACAAGTATCTAGTATTAAAATCTTCATATTATGATACTTCTCCGTAGAAGACGTTAACTACGCCGCCGGCGCCTGCTACACCGCAATAACCACCTGTAGTGTGTGATGTTGCAGTAGCTCCGCCACCGCCGGGCCATGCTGCATATCCGCCTTGGCAACAGCCGCCGCAGAATCCACTACAAGCGTCCTTTGTAATTCTATTACCTGTGAATGTAAACGGAGCACTTGGCATAAATTGATATGCTGAACCGGAACACATAGGAGAACCTTTAGCACTGCCTGTTACACCGCAAATGCCAAAACTACCGCAATGCGAACCGCATTGATATTGCGGGCATCCTTGGCAGTTACATCCGACCATAAAGTTGCATCTAGCACAGCCTCTATCGCCGCCGCTAGCACATACAACGTTAATTGCTGCTGTTACATCATATACATATGACGGATTGCCTGGGCATCCTAAACAGCAGCTTTGGCTACAAACTGTTGAACCTGCTGCACAAATTCTATATTCCTGTCCTGGTACAACTGTAAGGATTTTTCTAGCATAAGATCCAGATCCTCCTGGCCAACCGCTCATGCAACAACATGCGCCGCTGCCGCCGCCGCCGCCGCCCCATAATTCTATTGCTGCCCATGTCACGCCTGCAGGAGCTGTCCATAAGCAGCATCGACCGCCGTTGTTTGCAGTTTCTTTATTTGTGTTATATACAGTTAATGTTGTATATGCTACAGACCCTGCGCCTGCGGCGGGGAAGTCTAGTAATGCTCTTAAAGACATTTATTCATCTCCTGGCGGAGTTGGAAGTGTTATTTTCCACGGCGCTGTTTCATTTGCTTCGCCTCTATTAAAGGTTGCCGGCAATGCTCTTAGTGCTGCTCTATAATCCAGCCAAGGCTGTTTAACCGCGTCTGGCATGTCTGGAGATATTTTTCCATCTGACGCTAGAAGTGAATTATTTCTAACATGAATTATATCGTCCCAAGTCTGTGCAAGTTCTGATAGTGCAGGCAATACCCACGCTGTACCGTTATGCGAAAGTTTATCTAAATCGTATGTATCATTTATTCCCGCAACACCGTCAAACGTAATAGTTGTTCCGTCTGGTAACTCTTCTGATACTACAGTTTGATCTTGTATTGTGCATAAGTGGTGTTGTAGGAGACCTAATATTGCAGGATCATCAGCAGCAGTAACTTCTACTCTGCGGGTTCCAAAAGGAACCGGAAGTTCACCGCCATCATCTTGGGTTGTTTTTATCCCGTTTTCAAGCGCAATAATTCCTGTATCTGCATCAACAAATACCCAAACTCTGTCTGGGCCAGTATATGATGATGTTGCAGTTCTGTTTAACGTAGTTGCAGTGCCGAATATTTCGTCTGCAATACTATACGTAAAAGATGTTGTTATTTCTGTAATTGGTGTTGGCATATTGTTTTTCCTCTTATTGATAAGATACTTTTATTTGGCCGCCCGCGCCGTGTTGACCTGTACGATATCCATCGCCACATGTGATAGCATGTCCACCAACGCCGCCTGGCCAAGCCGGGCAACTTGGATAACGTTCAAGAGCACATTGACAAAAACCGCCGACACCACACAAGTCTTTAGTAGATCTGCCAGTACTTGCGCCGCCTGCAATTACTTCGTACATTGTATTATGGCAATATTGATTGCGTATATAAACTGTTCCGCTACCTGCAAATTCTATATCGGATATAGAACCTGTCTTTAGTTTAGACCAACAACAAGAATATGGAAAGGAATAAGACTGGGAACTCGGTGCTTGTGAGCCGCTACATCCGCCTTGCGCACAAGCTACTGTAGTACCGCTACATACAACGTAACTATGGCACCCGGGACATCCACAAGAACAACAAATGCCTGTACTGTCTCCGTCACAGGTACTACCGCCTGCACAAATTGTTAATTGAAGGCCTGCAGTAACTGGTATAGTCTTTACAGCATAAACTCCTGTAGTAGCACCATATCCGTTATGTTCGCATCGTCTTGAGCCGCCGCCGCCGGCTCCGCCGCCCCACATTTCAAATGTAGCAGAGGAGATACCAGCGGGCACCGTCCATAGCAAACAACAGCCGCCGTTGTTAGACTGGTAATTGGTATTCCTAACATAAAATATTTGTTTGGCATTTCCAATCGACGGTGGATTAATGTCTGACAATAATGTGCGTAAGCTAGGCATGTGTTATGCTCCTGACAAGACCCAACCGTAAGTTGCACCGGAGTAAACTAATACTGGCGAACTGTTGTCGATGTCTATCGTTAAATCTGTGGCGGTTCCTTGTATGTTGGCGCCGTTTCGTGCTACTGTAATAGCAGTTGTGCCAGCAACGCCAGTAACATCAATAATTTGTACCGTGTCGCCGGAAACTGCATCTGCCGCGGCAGGCAATGTAATTGTTATACTTCCAGTTGTACATAGAACTCTGTCATTAGTTTTAGCTTGATAGCTAATCGCTGTTTCGACAGTAGTTGTTGCATAACTTAAAGTGCTTGTAATATATCTTCCCATAAGAGTCTCTTCCTTCGTTACTAGTATTTATGCCGTTGTCTCAATTCCAAACGCTACAGCACTTACATTTGCTTGCGAGGAACGAACTACGATCTTTTGTGTGGCAGCTAGTACAATACCAGTGCGTTCTAATATGTTTTTTGGTAATAATTCAGTTTCAAACTCAATATATTCCCCCAATGTTGGTGTATCTAAGTCAGCAATTGCAACGTTGATAACAGTAGGTTGATTACCTCTGTTCACAATGTTTAAACTTGCCACGGTATAAATATCCGCCGGCGTTGCATAAACCGTTGTATTTGTGCCTGCTGCGATATCAGCTCCTGCTAATCTACCTGTGGCCATTTTTTGTATTCTCCATTATTGTTGTAAAAAGTAATTCATTGCTACTGGCGAACCACTTATGCCGCCTGTATAATTTACCTTCTGTAATATATTTATCTGATTGCCTGTCGTTGTTGTTATTTCCTGTCCACTAATCAATACTGAGCCTGCTGTAATGCTGTTAACATTAAGTTCGCCTGCTCCGCCACCAATTTGTGAAGCAATATAAGTTTTGATTGCTTTCTGTGTTGGAACAATATTATCACTGTTAGCAGTAAACGTACCGTCTACACTAAATTCAGTAATTGTTGCTCCTGTGCCGCCAAGTTCAACTGCACCTAGTGATAATTCTTGTAATCCACTAATATTAAATGCATCAGCATTTAGTGATGCAACACCAGTTGACTGTTCAACGTTAAACAAACGTCCAACTCTAAAGTTACCATCTTGGTCAGTACTTGTGTAGAATACTCTACCACCACCACCGACGACAGTTTCTTTTAGTGGATCAACTACGTTAACTGGAACTCCTGGATAATTAGTATCTGCAAAGTTGCCAGTACCAATGTCTAGGAAATCGTGACCTGTTAGACGTACTTGTGAATACCGTATACGCATTGTAATATCATCGTCATGCTCGACTGCTTCACTAACCGTAATTTCTGGACTTAGTTGCAGTTGTGCATCAAAAGGTCCAGTTCCTACTAAATCTCTAACATTAACTAATTTGTAATATTTGCCTGGTATATCACCAAATTCAATATTTGAACCTGGTAGTGGTTTAGCAGTTAATCCAGTTACTCTAACTAAAGTTCCTGGCTGATATATGTCTGCAAATCCGTCACCAGTTAGTTCTGCACTAGCTGTAACAAATCCTGTACCTCTACTAGTCCATGTAGGCTGTTTTAATACACCGTCGCCAATTCTAACTGTATGTGGAACTTCTACAGTATTATTTGGATCTGTAACTGTCATTGTAGGAGCACTAGAATAACCTGTGCCTGGATCAAATAATGTAATTACACTAATTTTACCATCTAATACATATGCTCTGCCTTTTGTAGTACTTGCATATAAATTGTCTGCAGGCGCAGTAAACGTTAATCTTGGTTCAATGCTATAGTTTGTAGTATCGTTTAGTGTTGCTTCAATTGCGGCTCCAGTAATGTGATCCCAGCCTGCGCTGTCATCACTACACTTTTTAATTGTAGCAATCTTTGTACCATTGTTATAAGTGTCAATATAACCGTATTGTCCGGCACCTACACCTGAGGTTAAGAAAATTGCCATGCCAACATATTGAGCACTTAATCTGCCATCTGTGTTAGATATTGTGATAGACGTTGTGTTGCCTTCTTGTGCAACGTTTTGTGCATCAAGAAAGCCGTCGCCGCCTTTGTTGTCTGCAGGATCAATAAGCCTAACTTCAAATGCGCCGCCGTTTGTAACAACTGCATTATCAACTACTGCTCCAAAGCCTTCACCTGTAATAGTAAACTGTGTAGCGTCACCAATAGTTAAGACATCAAACGTTAAGTCTGGTGCGCCGCCACCGCCTAACAAACTGTCAGCAATTGTAATAGTATCTGCTATTACATGTCCACTGCCGCCTTTTTTAACAATAACTGTTGCTAAACCTACATCATCAATAATAATATCAAACAATTGTCCAGTACCAGTACCAGCAGATGTTCCAGCTACATTGTAGTATGTGCCTTGTGTCCTGCTGGCATTAGCTGCACTAATACTATCAATAGTAAGTAATGCATCTGTTGATACTGTATAAGATTGTCCTGCATTTGAATACTCAAGTGCTAGTATGTTATTTCCGTCTGTAAATACATTGTTAACAACTGCGTTAAAGTGTCTGTTAGTTATTTTACCAGTAATCGGAACTTCAGTAGAATCAATACCTTCTGCAACTGTACCAAATGTACCGTATGATGAGTTGCCGTTAGTAGCACGTATCTTACCGCCATTCTCTGCTAGGTAACCAATGTGACCGTAGTATGAGAACACAGATACAAGTTCTGCTCTACCTAAGTTAGTAACCCAAGCGCCGATGCCGTCTGATATAATTTGTGTAAAGTCGTTTGCAACAATACTATCGTTGCCGCCATCGTGTAAGTCACCGTCTACTTTTAGACCAATACAACCAGTACCAAATGTAGTTACGTTTTGTACGTATGGTGATTTATTAATAATCCATGCACCTGTGTGTGCTGGACCCCAACCTGGATCCAAACTTACAAATGCGCCTGCGGACGGACGTTTAGTTCCGTATGCGTTTACGCCACCAAGTGTTCCTGTTAATCCGTTTACGGTGCAATTTCTTAAACCTGTACCATTGCGCATGTAGAACATGTCTTCTGTAGTTGATCCCATTACAGCATTGCCGTAATAACGTGCGTATAGTAAAGATTTGTAATTTCCAGTGTAAATTAAGTCATATTTAATAGCATCAATATATCTACTAATATCCCTTTCACATGCCGCTGTATCATACACGTATGAAGGATATGTATCTGCAATATAAGCAGTTACTTCCGCTTTTAAAAATTCTCTGTTTGCTTCAATTGTTTCTACAGCATATGTATAATCAGTTGAAGTGTTTGGAGTATTTGATCCGTATGATACAGGAACTGTTGAGTCTCCTGTTCCTCCGTTAACTGCAAAATCTGCATAGTCATAGATTTGTGTCCAAAGTTCTGCTGCAAATGCGCCGGCTGCTGCTGAGCCTGCTGGAGAAGTTGTTACTTGACTTAGAGCATTACCTGTTGTTTTAGTTACAGCAGCGTTAGTAACAATGTCGCTCATAATAGCAGCCATTCTAGATAATCCATCTAATGTGTACGGAGTATCTGCTGAATCTACTAAACTACCTGCTGGTGCAATACGTGTTGAACGTAGTTCGTCGCCTACAACTGCTGTATTTTCAGGAACAATAATCGGTAATACTTCGCTAAAGTTGCCTGTTTTAACAAATATAGTACTTTGTGGTTTTACTTCAGCTGGTATAGAAGATGCGTTACCCGCAGCAATTGCAGCAGTAACAATTCCAGTAAGTGTTGTTACCGTTGATAATGCGTCAGCTTCTTCTACAAATGCAACATTAGTATATTGATTTAAACTACCACGTACTGTTGCCGGAGCAAGATTAGACATAACTGCGTCTGCAAGTGTAATAATGTATGCAAAGCCTGCTGCTGTTTGTGTAGCATTTGCTCCGCCGAGGTAAGTATCACCGGCTGCATTAAAATATGCCTTTGCTGCTTTTACCGAACGTTCATTGCCGCCATGTGATAAATCCCATATAACTGCATCAAGTACTTGACCTGCGTCTCTGCGGCAAGTTGCTTGTACATAGGAAAGGCTTACTGCAGATGTTCCTGTACCATCTGCTAGAGCAAATAATGTGCCGCCTTTGGTTTCTGAAACTGTAAATGTAGTTGCGTTTAAAATAGTTTTTACAAAGTATTCTGTGCCTGCTACAATATTTCCAAAAGTAGTACCTGCAAATTTAATTGCTGTTTCATCAGCAACTAACCAACTTGTGTCAGTTATCGTAATAGCATCAGTTGACGCTGTAGTAGCTGTAGCTGTGTCAGAATAAGTAGCTTCGATATATTCAATAACTTCATCTTGAATAAAGCTTCTGTTTCTTTCTAAAAGATTCTTTGCATTATAACGGTTTGCGCCTGCTTGCACTTGTTCAGTTGCATAACGAACTGTTTTAAATGGACGGTCTAGCGTAACACCGTAACTAGGGGCAGGTTCATCTACGCCGCCGTTGGTTTCTACATAGAACACATTGTTAATAGCACCAAAGCTAGTCCATTCTGGAGCATTAGCTGCGTCATTAACTTTAAGAACTTGTCCAGCTGTGCCAACTGGCAATCTAGTTGCGCCTGCACCACCATAGTAGACAATGTCACCTTGGGTAGTTAAGTTGCCTGATTCTGCGCCTGCAACTAATAAATTCCAGTTAGTCCCACCGACATCTTGATCAGGTCTGTTAGTTAATGTAACTTCATCTGAAGTATGTGCAAGTACGCAGATGTAGCTGTTTACACCATGTTGTACAGAGTCGCCTTTATCATAGAAAGTTGCGTCTGCCCAAGTGCCTTTCCATTCAACACCTTCGTTTAACCGCTCCCAATAAGTTGAATTCGGCGGGCGTTCACCTTCGTGCTTTAGTATACATAAATATGTAAATCCGCCTAAGCGTACAACATCGCCTTCGATATATTCTCTAGTAGCACTATCATCTTCGTAATCGCCGATAAAACGGAAGCCAGTTGTAAATAAATCCCACGCTGCTGCATTATCACTAGGTTTTAGACCAGCGTTGTTAGTTACTGCAACATAACTATAACCACCATAGGTTACAAAGTCACCTGGCTGGTATGCTCTAACTGAATCCCAACTGTCTTCGAATTCTAAACCTTCGGTAAACTGTGCCCAATTAGATTCGTCTGCTGCTAAGTTTACTGCACCACTTGTGTGTTGTGTTGTACAAATCCATGTTCCGCCGCCGTATTTTACAACATCGTTAATTCTATAACGTGTGTTAATAGTGTGATCTGATCTATATTCAATGCCGTTATGTAAGTAATCCCACTTAGATTGATCTGCTTCTAGACCATCTGTTAAAGAAGCATTACTAGTATGCCCGGTGTTTGCAATATATAGTGTGCCACCGTAACGTACAATATCGTTTACACGATAGCGTGTGCTAACTAACCAATCGTTAGTCCAGTAAAATCCTTCTGAGAAAATATCCCATTTAGATTGATCAGCTTCTAGTCCATTTGCTAGTGTTTCGGCACTCGTATGTTCTAAGGTACAAATGTACACAGTGCCATTATATTTTGCAATATCGTTAATCTTATAACGGGTAGAAATAGTCCAGTCTGCTTTATAATCAAAACCTTCTGCGTATAAGTCCCATTTAGACTGATCGTCTTCTAGACCTAGTGTTGCAGTTGCTGAACTAGTATGT
>Ga0209652_1000428_pt1 | contig 35955 bp, 25 predicted proteins | sample SaaInl74LU_5_DNA_FD_184641 | JGI IMG/M metagenome (GOLD analysis project Ga0209652, IMG submission 184641) | Marine microbial communities from expanding oxygen minimum zones in the Saanich Inlet - ESP_74LU_5_DNA (SPAdes) (version 2) | ecosystem: Environmental > Aquatic > Marine > Intertidal zone... | reverse complement strand
AGAGCTGCTACCACTGTTTCCACCAAACGACAGCGACGCATTGGACGCACTTTCACCGGGCCCCTCACCGGTGACCGAGTTTTCAAAAGCGTCCCGAAGAAACGAAGAAACGCTGCGTAATTCATCGCTGCGATCGGTCATGCGACCAATCGTGGTCGCAGTATTGCCGAGCGTTCTGAACCCGCTCACCGTTGCCAGCATGACCAATGACAAAATCGCGAGTGCGACAATGACCTCAACCAGGGTAAAGCCGCGCGCTCTCGATTGTTTTAATGAGGGCTTTGTTGCGGTTTTTTTTGAGGGCTTGTTTGAGAACTTTGCTGAGGGTCTCTTTAAGTGTCCTATCGAGCATCTTGTCGACTGACTCCCCGAGAGGATTCTCAAAGCCTGGACGTCGGTCATCACAACCCCTGCCCCTGCGGAACGCCTTCAACCACAGAATCTAGACGAACTTCCCGATCCCGAAGGCCGTCGGCCCAGCCGACGGTCACTTCAATCGTTTGCAGCGCACCGAGCGGCAAGCCCGAACGGCCCGTTTGCGCGGCTGACGCCGTCACTTGCCATTTAAACCCGCCGTCGGTAATACCTTGATCATTAAAACCACTCGCAGGTACGTGACTGTGATTGGCCAACAAAGACCGCGCGAGCTCTACTGCGTACGCGTAGCGCTCGTCGGCACGCACACTGCGCGTCGCACCCGACGCCGCCTCATACAAGCCGCCCAGCGCAATGCCAAGGATGGCCATAGCGACCATCATCTCAAGTAGCGAGAAGCCTTTACTTCTTGTCAGCATGACCAAAGTCCACGCTCACACGACCGACCAGCCAGTCGACCTCGATCGTCACCACCTGAGCGTCATTGCGCGTGATATCAATACCTCCACCACTCGCCCCGCCCTCAGGATAAAAACGAATAACGCCAACGCTGCCCCGATTCACTTCTCTAGCAGAGTGCACTGCAATATCAATCGACTCATCAAATTGGGTCACCTGGTCGCCAAAGCGCACCCACTTTTCGCTGGGAGACACTTCAACATCCTGCGCTTCCGCTTTCGCAATAGCAGCGTGACGCGCGGAGTTCAGCAGCGTCATCGTTTCACGTATTGCCGCACGGTACTGCTGAGATTCATAAAACTTGAGGGACTGAGGCACACCGATGGCCAGCACCAAACCCACCACGGTAATTGCAGCCACTATTTCAACCAACGTGAAACCACGCTGATTGAATGGCTTAGTCCCAGTTGTTAACGTCAGCGTCCTCACCATCACCACCGGGCGAGCCATTTTGCCCGTAACTAAAGATATCCAGCTCAGCATGTTCTCCGGGATACTTATAGTTGTACTCCCGATTCCATGGATCAGAAGGTACTTTACCGCCCTTTAAATAAGGGCCATTCCATCCAGCAGCATTCCCAGGTTTTTCAACTAAAGCGTTTAAGCCTTCACTGGTAGAGGGGAAGCGGCCAACATCGAGCTTGTACATTTCCAGGGACTGTTCCAAATCTTTGATCTGAATCTTCGTTGTTTTGGTCTTAGCACCGCCCAACTGGTTCAAGACCTGCGGGCCCACTAGGCTTACCAGCAAACCCAAGATTGCCAGCACGACTAATAGCTCCATCAGCGTGAAACCGCCCTGGCGTCGAGACTCATTTAACTGCATGCACCCACCTCGTTTACGTATTTCATTTACACACTCCATTGACTCGCGCACGTTGTTGCCTCCGGCGCGCTCACGTCAGTTATCAAATAGCCAGATCGTTAACCGACAAAATACCCATCAGAATAGAAATAATGATGAGCGCAATAATAAAGCCCATCGTCAAAATTAGTAGCGGCTCGAGCAACGTCAGTAGTCGCTTAATACCCGAAGAAACATGACCTTCAAACACTTTAGCAAGCTCTAGCATCATGCCATCAAGGCTGCCGGATTCTTCGCCGACCCGCGTCATTTGAATCACCATGGGGGTGAACATTTTTGTCTCTTCCATAGCTATCGACATACGCTTACCGGCCTTCACTGCCGGCGGCAATACGTTGAGCGCGTCTTTAAGCGGCAAACTGCCAACGGTCTCTATGGCAATCTGTATAGCCTTGAGCATTGACACGCCGTTGCCGAGCAGGGTCCCCACGGTACGCGCGAACTTGGACATCTCATACTCGAATGCAATGGTGCCCGCTATAGGCAGCGCCAGCAGGCGACGATCGAGCGAGGCCTTGCCGGCGGGCGAGGCGGCCCAGCGCTGAAAAATCAATACTGCCACTACCACCATAATGGCAAGTAGTAGGCCCCAAGCCTTGATGAACTCAGCCGCAGCAATAACACCTTTAGTCATCGCCGGTAGCGCGTCACCCATATCGTTAAAGAGGGTTTCAAACTGTGGCACAACAAAACCCAGCATCACCACAATCGACAGCACGGCAACCACCAAAAGAATACTCGGATAGATCAACGCCGATACCACGCTGTCGCGGGTCGCTTTCGCATTCTCTAAATGCTCGACCAAGCGTTCTAGTACTGCAGATAATTGGCCACTCGCCTCTCCCGCTTTCACCATGCTGAGGTAAAAGCCACCAAAAATATCGTCAAAGGGTAAAAGCGCATTCGACAGCGACTTACCGCCTTTCACCGACTTGAGTAACTCGGTCAGCACCGCCCGCATTCGCGGCTGGCCATCCATATCGATCAGTACTTTAAGCGCTCGGTCTAACGGTAAGCCCGCACGTAGCAGGACCGATAACTCCGAGGTCATGGAGAGCACTTCTTGACGCGATGGCGGCTTGCCACTGTCCTGCCCGCCGTCACCCTCTTCAATTTTCAGAGGCGTGAGCCCTCGAGAGCGAAGTTGCCGTGTGGCTAAATCCAGCGCATCTGCCTCGATGACTCCTTGCTGAGGCTTACCGTCTCGCCCCACCGCCTTGTAGGTAAAGCTTGGCATTAAGCGACATGACCCGCAGCGCTACGATCCGCGGCGACAAGGTCGGGCATGGCGTCGTCAGAAGATTGATCTTGGGTAACGCGCATGACTTCTTCTAGGGACGTTTCACCGGCAACAACTTTGCGCAATCCGTCCTCATAAAGCGTAATCATGCCCTGACGACGCGCTGCATTGTGCAATGTCGTGGAATCAGCGCCTGACATAATGACGTCGTGAATGGTGTCATCCAGCAGGAACAGCTCATGAATAGCTGTTCGACCGATATACCCCGTATTACCGCAGTTCGCGCAGCCCCTCGCTTGATACACCGTGCGCTGATCGTCCTGCAAAAAGCGGCCAATCCCGTATCGCTTCACCGACGTATCCGAAAGTTCAAAGGGCTCTTTACAGCTTGAACACAAAGTCCGCACCAAACGTTGAGCTAATACGCCGTTGACAGATGATGTAATCAAGTAGCGCTCAACGCCCATATCTTCAAGACGCGTGATCGCGCCGGCAGCGGTATTCGTGTGCAATGTCGATAACACCAAGTGGCCGGTCAACGCGGACTGGACGCCAATTTGTGCAGTCTCGGTATCTCGCATCTCGCCAATCATGATGATATCCGGATCTTGGCGCAGAATAGCCCGCAACGCGCGTGCAAAGGTCAGCTCAATCTGTGACTGCACTTGAATTTGGTTAACGCCATGAAGCTGGTACTCAACGGGGTCCTCGACGGTAATAATCTTCAGCGTATCTGAATCAATCGAAGCCAGCGACGCGTACAAGGTCGTCGTCTTACCCGAACCCGTAGGGCCCGTGACTAGCAAGACGCCATGCGGCCGCGCAAGCAACGTTTGATAGCGCTCAAGCGTATCTGCCGAGAAACCCATGTCCGACAGATTGAGTCGAATACTCTCTCGATCGAGAACACGCATAACAATGCTTTCGCCATGCACAGTCGGGATGGTGGAAACGCGCAGGTCCAACTCATGACCTTTAACTCGGATCATGATCCGCCCATCTTGGGGCAGCCGGCGCTCAGCGATATTCATGCCCGAGAGAAGCTTAATTCGCGACGCAATCGCGGGCGCCAAATTGCCCGCCGGAGGGTCAGGCTGATCCTGCAGCACACCATCGACGCGGTAGCGAAGCTGTAAACCCTCTTCAAAGGGCTCGATATGAATGTCGGAAGCGGCAATATCGACAGCGCGATGAATGATCTGATTCACAAGGCGAATGACCGGCGCCTCACTGGCCAAATCTTTCAGGTGTTCGATAAATTCATCATCGCTCTGACCTGAGAAGCGATCGCCAAATTCGTCGTCCTCGTCGTCACCCGGCGCCAAGCGTGCGCTGAGAGCTTTCTGTATATCGGTCTCAAGCCCAAAAATCACCTCAACAGGCTTAGCGACGGCCATAGTAAGTGCTTTACGGATAAACGCGTCTTGGGGCTGAGTCGCTGCGAAAACAAGCTGCTCATCTGTGCGTTTTATAGGAACCACATTATTCGAGAACAAGAAATCTGCGGAGACTTCAGTAACCTCAACAGGCTCCTCGGGGTAGTCCGCTGCGAGCAGCAGGGGAATATCAAGCTGGGTGGCGAGCGCCTGGGTCATATCGAGTTCCGAAACTAGGCCAAGCTTCACCAGCACCTGACCAATCATCTCGCCCATCTCGCGCTGAGCCAGCAAGGCTCGCTCAATGTCTCTTTCAGAAACCTTGCCCGACTCGATCAATATCTCGCCAATTTTTTTCATTTGCGCCCCACAAAAACCGCGGGCACCCGAAGATGCCCGCATGATGTCTTACTTTGACGGCTCACCGCCTCGTTGTCATCCCCAGCTGGGAATAGTAACACTCCGGCAAAGCGGGCTCATCGCGACGCTTACGCGTCTGGAAACTGATAGTCAGCAAACATCTCACGAAGTTCCATTTTTTGTATCTTGCCGGTCGCTGTATGAGGCATCGCGTCGATGAATTGCACGTCATCGGGGATCCACCACTTGGCAATCTTGCCATCGAGATAGCTTTTAAGCTCATCGGGCATCAAATCGGCACCCTGTTCATTACGTACGACAATCAATAGTGGGCGCTCACCCCACTTAGGATGCATACGCCCAATGACCCCCGCTTCGGCAACCTTGGGGTGACCCGTCGCGCAGTTCTCAACCTCGATCGATGAAATCCACTCGCCGCCCGATTTAATAACGTCCTTTGTGCGGTCTGTGATCGACACATAGCCGTCGGGGTTAATCGTCGCGACATCGCCCGTCTCAAACCAGCCTGGTTCGCTGTGCGCGTCTGAACCCTCTAGTTTGTAATAGCTATCGCAAATCCACGGCCCTCGGACTTTAAGCGCACCAAACGCTTTACCGTCCCAAGGTAGTTCGCTGTTATCGTCATCGGTAATTTTTACTTCGACACCAAAGACGGGAATACCGACATTGGTTCGGATCTTGGCAAACTCTTCATCGGTGAATTGGGCACGATTAGCACCGGCCGCATTGGAGGTGCCCAGCGGGCTCATTTCAGTCATACCCCAAGCGTGGCGGGTATCGACCCCATAGGTATCGAACTCTTCCATGATCGAGAGCGGACACGCAGAACCACCGACAACGACGCGCTCGAGCGTATCTACGCGCTCACCCGTACTCCGCAAATGATTGAGTAGGTTCAACCAAACGGTGGGGACCCCTGCCGACATGGTCACGCCTTCTTCATTGATCAAGGTAGCAAGGGTCGCACCATCACCCATTTTTGCGCCCGGCATCACCATTTTTGCGCCGGCGACAGGACAAGCGTAAGGGTTACCCCAGGCATTCACGTGGAACATGGGCACGATTGGCATCACAACATCGCTCGAAGCAATACCCAATGCATCGGGCATCATGGTCGCGTAGGTGTGCAGCATGGTGGAGCGATGACTGTATAAAACACCCTTAGGATTTCCCGTGGTGCCAGAGGTGTAACACAGTGAGCACGCGGCATTCTCATCTAACTCCGGCCACTCAAATGTGCTGCTCTGTCCTTCCAGTAACTCCTCATAGCACAACACGTTGTCACGATCTGTCTCGGGCATATGCTCGCGTGTGGTCATGACCACCCACCCTTTAACCCCCGGACACTGATCTGCCACACCCTCTACGATCGGCCAAAAATCAGGATCAAGAAATACCCACTGATCGTCAGCGTGGTTAATGATGTAAACGATTTGCTCGGGGAACAGGCGCGGGTTGATGGTGTGGCACACATAACCCGAACACGCTGACGCGTAATACGTTTCAAAATGTCGGTAGTCGTTCCAAGCAAAAGTGGCGATGCGGTCGCCCTGCTCAAGATTCCAGCCTGCAATGGCGTTCGCCAACTGGCGAGCGCGACCGAACGCGTCTTTGTAGGTATAACGATGGCGGGGGTTATCCCGAGTAACTGAAACAATTTCCTTGCGCCCGTGGACACGCTCTGCGTGATGCACAATGGAAGTGATGGTGAGTGGGGCGTTCATCATCAAGCCTTGCATGGAATACCTCTTTTATTAGTGGGTTAATTATCAGTGAGTTAATTTTTGTTTACGCTATGACACGTAGCTGCCATCGCTCGTCTCGGCGCTTATCTGCACGATCATCTTGCTCAAGTTTAATTAAGTGGGCGAGCATCGACAGCTTAGCCCACTCATGGAGCACCGGCTGCACGTCGTCGTAGACGACGACAACGAGCTCGTCGAGCGTCGCTGGGCCGACCTTTTGCAATCCAGACACCACTTTTGCTTCACGCATCAGTCGATGCCGAACCAATTTTTCGACCTCTGCACGACAATCGGGCATAACGTCACCATGACCGGGCGCAATAGCCTTAACGTCATAATCAAGCAGGCGTCGAAGAGACTCAATATACGCCTTCATGTCGCCACCGGGGGGGATAATCACGACCGTAGAGCCATTCATTATGTGATCACCCGCGAACACCATGCCCTCCTCCTCGAGGAGGAAGCAGTAATGATTATCCACATGTCCGGGGGTATGGATCGCTCGCAAATGCCAATCGTCGCCGACAACAACATCGTCATGGGTCAAATGTTGATCGGGTTGAAACGTCAGATCTTGATGCTGATCATCGCTTGTGATGGCACCCACCATGGGCACGTTTAACCGCTTTGCAAGAATTGCCGCCGCAGGCGAGTGATCAGGGTGGGTATGGGTACAAACAATATGCGTAATGTTATCGCCACCCGCCGCGACAATCGCTTCAATATGCTCGGGAATTGCAGGACCAGGATCCACAACAGCGACCTGCTGCACACCCACTAAATAGGTATTGGTTCCAGGGCCAGTCATCGGCCCCGGATTCGGCGCAACAATACGTCGCACCTTGTCGGATAACCAAACAGCGCTGCCGTGCTCTTGCATGATCAGCCCACCAAGTTATTAATGGGGACTTCGGAATCGACGTCGGCGTCGTAATCGACGCCGCCAACCTCAAAGCCGAACAAGCGCAAAAACTCCTGCTTATAGCCTTCGAAATCCGATAACGTCTTCAAGTTATCGGTATTGATCTTGTCCCATATCGCCGCGACCTCGCCCTGAATAACAGGATCCAGCTCTAGACCATCGGCACGGAGTCGGCCCTCGGCATCGGGACCTGCGACATCGCCGTAAAGCGACTGACGGAAAAGGCGGTCTACCTGTTCGATACATCCCTCATGATTGCCATGGGCCTTCATCACTTTAAACAGGATCGCCAAATAAATCGGCATAGCGGGAATAGCCGCCGACGCCTGAGTGACCACCGCCTTTAACACTGACACACGCGCGTCACCGCCCTTGGCCGCAAGCCGCGCGCGGATATCGACAACACGCTTATCGAGATCTTGCTTGGCAGCGCCAATCGTTCCGTGCCAATAAATATCCCACGTGATCTTCTCACCGATGTAGGTGTAAGCGGTTGTCTTGGCACCGTCGGCAAGCACGCCAGCATCATCGAGTGCGTCAATCCACATCTGCCAGTCTTCCCCACCCATGACCGCAACAGTGTTATCGATCTCTTCTTGGGAGGCGGGCTCTAAATGATAGTCCTGAATCTCTTCTTTATCGGTATTGACGCCTTTTTGCGTCGTCGCCTTACCGATGGGTTTCAACGTCGAGTTAAACACTTCACCTGTTTTAGGGTGTGTGCGTCTCGGCGCCGCCAAGCTGTAGACCACCAAGTCAATTTGACCCAAGTCGTCTTTAATAGTGTCAATGACCTTGGCTTTCATCTCGTCGGAAAACGCGTCGCCATTGAAATTTTTGCTGTAAAGCCCAGCGTCATCGGCAAACTGCTGGAACGCAGCCGAGTTGTACCATCCCGCGGTGCCTGGTTTTCTTTCAGTACCTTCTTTCTCAAAGAACACCCCAATCGTGCTGGCTCCGGATCCAAAAGCCGCCGTAATGCGCGAGGCAAGTCCGTAGCCCGTCGAGGCGCCAAGAACCAACACACGCAAGGGACCATTCTCAATAGGGCCGCTGGCTTTAACATGCGCTATTTGATGACGCACATTCTCGCGACATCCCACAGGATGTGCAGTGGTACAAAGAAAACCACGAACTCGAGGCTTGATGACCATGAAAACTCCAATAAAATTTTATTAACGCTGATACACGAGGGAAAAGTCTAGCACGCCAAGAACCATTGAGTGTGCGTAAACCCATGTCCGCTGGCTGTGATGACGTCTGCTTACAGCTGTAGATCGGCAGGCCAAGACAAGGGCCGACCTGTGCGCTCAATTAAAGCGAGGCGATCTGCCTCGGAATCTACATCGGTGATGTAGCGCTCATTGGTAGTCATCCAGTGCAGTACGGCTTTGGGATTATCTTTTCGCCAGTTACCACAGCCGAAACTGCCTTTACCCGACAGAACATCTGCCCTCACAGTTCGATCGAATATTACGGGATGCCCCGGCACACCGCCTACCTCAGGCCCAACAAAACTGTAAGAGCGTGGGCGCTGATCAAAAGCTGCGATGGCGTCCGCGTAATCTTCTGCGGTTAAAAGAGGTAAGTCGGATGGGCAAACCAATATGCCCCGTACCTGCTCTGGCAAAGCGGCCAAACCCAGACGAATAGATTGAGGTTGCGAATGCTCCTCGTCGACTTGCGTAACAACAGTCACAGCAAAATCGTCGAGGCAGGGTCGTATACGGTCGGCATAATGACCAAGAACAACAACGATCTGGGTGATGCCGGCCCGCAATAGCGCGTGCAATTGTTTACGGATTAACGGCTCGCCATGCACTTCAAGCAGGCATTTTGGCCGCCCACCCATGCGCTGGCCTTTACCCGCCGCAAGCACCACAGCAGCGATCGATGCGCCGCCTTCACAGTCCAGCCCATCATGCGCGTGCTCCGTCTTACTGTTTGGCCGCTCCATACACTTTCCCTAAAAGGTATTTTGTTGCTTTATTACATAACAAAAGGATTTCCCTTGGATTTAGCGACAGATTTGTGCTTTTATTACACAAACCTGAACTCGTCCACTGGCACTTCCATTATGCATAGCGTTATCAAGAGTATCACCCAAGATATCGAAGATCGCAGCCGAGGTCTTCGAGGCGATTACCTCGCCATGACCGATCAAATGAGCAGCGAACCTATTGATCGTAAGCGCTTAAGCTGCGGCAACTTAGCCCATGGATTTGCCGCCTGCGGTCAGGATGACAAAGACACCATCAAACTGATGGAAGCGGCAAACATCGGTATTGTCACTGCATTTAACGACATGCTCAGTGCTCATCAGCCCTACGGCGATTACCCTGACCGGATCAAAGCAGCAGCACGTGCAGTTGGCTCAACTGCGCAGGTAGCCGGTGGCGTTCCCGCCATGTGCGATGGCGTCACGCAAGGCCAAGATGGCATGGAGCTAAGCCTGTTTAGCCGCGATGTTATTGCACAAGCAACCGCAGTTTCGCTCTCTCACCAAATGTTCGACGCTACCGTCTTACTCGGGATTTGCGACAAAATTGTGCCGGGCATGCTCATTGGTGCACTGCAATTTGGCCATCTGCCGACCTTATTTATCCCCGCAGGGCCGATGCCCACGGGCTTATCTAACAAAGAAAAGGTTCGCATTCGGCAGTTATTTGCCGAGGGTAAGGTCGATCGCGAGGCGTTATTAGAGGCAGAGAGTGCGTCTTATCACAGCCCAGGAACCTGCACGTTCTACGGCACGGCCAACTCGAATCAGATGATGGTTGAAGCCATGGGCCTACAGTTACCCGGCAGCTCATTCGTCAATCCTGGCACCCCGCTTCGGGATGCGCTAACCACCTTTGCAGTCCAGCAGGTTGCGCGGCTCACAGCCTCTGGCAGCCGCTACACCCCCATCGGCCACATGGTTGATGCTCGCGCGCTGGTCAATGCCCTAGTTGCCTTACTCGCATCAGGCGGCTCCACCAACCATTGCATTCATCTCATTGCTATAGCGCGCGCAGCGGGTTACGTCATGAATTGGGATGATTTCGATCGGGCCTCGCGTGTAACACCCCTCATTGCGCGGGTATATCCTAACGGCAGCGCTGATATCAATCACTTTCATGCAGCTGGCGGCACCGCCCTGCTATTTTCCTCGCTGCTCGACGCCGGCTTAATGCACCCCACTGCGCAAACTTGCATGGGCTGCGACTTCAGCGAGTTTGTTCGCGAACCAAGTCTCGATGGTGACACCGTTGTGTGGAAATCACCGATCGATAAAAGCCTCGACGACAGTATTATCAAGACGCCTGCCGATCCTTTTGCACCCGAAGGCGGTGTGCGTCTGCTTCAGGGCAACCTTGGTAGAAGCGTTATCAAAATTTCTGCAGTAGCCGAAGAGCACTGGCAGGTGACCGCTCCCGCCGTAGTGATCGATTCCCAAGATGACTTGAAAGCGAGATTTGATGCGGGCGAACTCGATAGAGACTGCGTCGTTGTTGTACGTTTTCAGGGACCTGAAGCTAACGGCATGCCCGAGCTACACAAACTGACACCCATGTTGGGCGTCCTCCAAGATCGTGGCCACCAAGTAGCGCTCGTTACCGATGGTCGTATGAGTGGCGCGTCAGGTAAAGTACCTGCGGCGATTCACCTAACGCCCGAGGCTATAAAAGGTGGACCTATTGGTCGACTCCGCGATGGCGATATCATCACCGTAGACGCATACGCAGGCATATTGACCGTAGACCTTGATCCCGAGACACTGGAGGCACGCACGATTCCATCTGCACCAGCCAACCCCGCTACAGTCGGACGTGGAATATTTGCTAACGCGCGCCAGCATGTCAGCGGGGCTGAACAAGGCGCAAGCTTCCTGTTTGGCGAGGGATAGTCGGCATGACAGTAGACACCTGGAATCTCGTTGGTGACATTGGTGGTACCAACGCTCGCTTTGGCATCAATCGAAGTGCCAAAGGAGATCACCAAGCTATTGCCAATTATAAGGTGGCTGATTACCCCGACTTCAGTGATGTACTCCGACATTTGATGGAAGACGTGACGCGGCTGGGGCTCGCCGATGGCGCACCGAGTAGCGCGTGTTTCGCAGTAGCTGGCCCGCCTCACATGGAAATGGTTAGCTTTACTAATAGCAGCTGGCGCTTCACCCGAGAGCTCATTCGCGAACAAACCGGGGTAAAGGGCGTTCATATCATCAATGATTTTGCGGCGGTCGCACGTGCTCTACCTTTGCTCACGGATACCGATAGAGTTCAAATAGGCGCGGGGCAAAAAGATCAGCAAGGCCCTATGGTCGCGCTAGGTGCCGGCACAGGGCTAGGCGTGGGCGCACTCCTCCAGTGTGAGCACCAACAGCCGGTCGTTGTCACCGGCGAAGGTGGCCACGTTGATTTTGCACCTGTCACCGATGTCGAAGCAGCCGTATTACAGTACCTGCGCTCGCGTTATGGACGCGTGTCAATCGAGCGCCTGTGCTGCGGTCACGGCATCGTAAACATCTATCAGGCACTGGCCGACTACCGACAGAAAGAAGCGCGATTCACCACAGCCGCCGACATTGGCGCTGCAGCGCAGAGTGAAACTGACCCGCTAGCTCGCGAGGCAATGGCGATGTTTTTTGCGGTCCTCGGGGCTTCCGCGGGCAACTTTGCGTTGACCTTCGGTGCACTCGGTGGCGTCTACATTGCAGGCGGTGTAGTGCCGCGGTACGTTGATTTACTGCGACTGAGCGACTTCCGTGCGCGTTTTCTCGCTAAAGGCCGCTTTGCCGACTACCTATCGGCGATACCTACTTATGTCATCACTCACCAAGCGACAGGTCTGCTCGGCGCTGCGCTAACACTTCACGACTGAGGTCTCTCCTTTGCTACCTGAAAACTACCAATTTGCAAGTGACGCACCCATTATTCCAGTGATGGTCATCGATCATCTCGACGACGCTATACCTATGGCACAGGCCCTCGTGGACGGGGGTCTTACGACGCTAGAAATCACTTTGCGGACAGACTGTGCACTCGACGCAATAAGTACCATTGCGAAAAATGTTAAGGGTGCGCGCGTCGGTGCGGGCACGGTATGCAACAAAGATCAGTTCAAAGCGGTTGTTCAGGCGGGCGGGGAATTCGTTGTGTCCCCCGGTCACTCCGATGAGCTTTTTGCTGCGAGTCACGAGTACGACATCCCACTGCTACCAGGCGCAGTGACTGCGACAGAAGTAATGGCTGTTCTTAACGCAGGCTTTCCCATCATCAAATTTTTCCCCGCGAGCACATCAGGTGGCGCTGCCGCGATCAAGGCGTTTTCTGGACCTTTCGGTAACGCACGCTTCGTACCTACGGGCGGTATTGGCCCTGCGAACCTCGGCGAGTATCTCGCGCTGCCGAATGTCATCGCTGTCGGTGGCTCATGGGTCACACCTACTAACGCGGTCAAACAAGGTCAGTGGGATACAGTGTCACAGCTTGCCGCCGACGCGGTAGCCCTCGCTAACTCACTACGCGCCTCCTAAGGACAATACGATGCAACCAGTAGATCTGATTATTTTTGGCGCCTCAGGTGACTTGTCGGCGAGAAAGCTTTTTCCCGCGCTGTTTCAACTCGATCGCGCCGGACTTTTACCTTCAGATCTTCGTATCGCGGCCATCGCGCGCGACACGATCGATCTCGACAAGTTTCTCAGCGGCCTTCGGGAGCGGATGACAGGATACATGGGCGATAGCGCACCCACTGACGACGAGTGGGAAAAATACGCTCGTCTAATATCCTACATAAACGCCGACTTTTCCGACCCAAAGGACTATACAAAGATGAAAGACTGGCTCGATGATAATCGTGTCAGCCTCTTTTATCTCGCCACACCGCCAAGCTTATTTGCGCCGATTTGCGATTACCTCAGCCAAGAAAACTGCCTCACTGGCGATTGTCGAATCGTGCTGGAAAAACCCATTGGTGAAAGCCTTGAAACATCAAAAGTCGTCAACGGAACCTTGGCGAAATATTTTGACGAGGCGTCGATCTATCGCATTGACCACTATCTTGGCAAAGAGACGGTGCAAAATCTTCTAGCCCTGCGCTTTGCGAATCGGTTCATCAACTCACAGTGGGATCATAGCTGTATCGATCACGTACAAATAACGGTTGCCGAAGTAGTAGGCATTGAAGGTCGATGGTCTTATTACGACAAGGTGGGTCAGTTACGCGATATGGTCCAAAACCATCTAATGCAGTTACTGTGCTTAGTCGCTATGGAACCACCCAACAGCCTTGAAGCGGAAAGCATTCGCGATGAGAAAGTTAAAATCGTGAAAGCGCTGCGCTGCATCGATGCAAGCAACGTCGATGAACATGTGGTGCGGGGACAATATGCACAGGGCTGGTCCTTGGGAAACCCAGCGCCCGGCTACACTGAAGAGGCGGGCAGCGAGCGTGACACCAGTGACACAGAAACATTTGTCGCGATTAAAGCCCATGTTGATAACTGGCGCTGGTCTGGCGTACCTTTTTATCTTCGCACCGGCAAACGTATGGCAGAAAAAGTCACTGAAATCATCATTCAGTACAAAGAGCTGCCCCACAATATTTTTGGTGGTGGCGCTAACCTCCCCAACAAGCTGATCATCCGCCTACAGCCCAATGAGGGCATTGAAATGACGATGGTCTCCAAACGTCAAAGCCTCAAAGAAAAGTTGGCGCTCCAAACGCATACGTTGAATCTTGATTTTCGTGACGGCAGTGACGACGACCGCATTCCGGACGCTTACGAGCGCCTGTTCCTAGATGCCATAAACGGTGACCAGTCGCTTTTTGTAGGGCGAGAAGAGATTGAAGAATCCTGGCGCTGGTGTGATGGACTTTTACGCGCCTGCCACGATCAAGGCGTAAGTGTAAAACCCTATCACGCAGGCTCCTGGGGCCCCGCAAAAGCTGAAATCCTGATTGAAAAAGATGGACGAAGCTGGCATGTCTGAGCACGTATTTTCCTCCGTAGACGCTCTCGACAACGCGCTGGCCACCGAGGCGATCAGCGTATTAACGTCAGCTATTAGTGCGCGCGGCAAAGCGACACTGGTTGTGTCTGGGGGCAGCACTCCACGCGGGCTTTTCGCTCATCTAGCGAACGCCGATATTGACTGGTCACGGGTAACCATCACGCTCGCCGACGATCGCTGGGTAAACCACGATCACGATGACTCTAATGAGAAGCTACTGACACAAACCTTGCTGACAGGCACCGCTTCTGCAGCCCAGTATCGCTCCCTCACACCATGCTATCCCGACGTTGACGCAAACCTAAAGGACGTTATCGCGACGCTGGATGATATGGATACCTATGACCTGGTTATCTTGGGCATGGGTGGTGACAAACACACAGCTTCGCTCTTCCCTTGCTGCGAGGAGATCGATGAAGGCCTCGCGACGAACGCATCTGCACTGATGACCCACCCGACAACCGCGCCCCACGCACGGATCTCACAATCGTTAAAACGACTAAAAAACAGTCGCAAGGGAATCATTCACATCGTTGGAGAAGATAAGCGGCTCGTTTTCGAAGAAGCCCTGTCGACTCAGCCCGCAAACAAAGCACCCATCGCGCAGTTTGCCGCACCCAATGGCAACTTCGAACTGTGGTACGCGCCTAAACACTAAGCGACAAGATCTACGCACTCGGCGTCGATCGATTGCGTTTCTAAGCATGCTCGCCTGCGCTCTTCAGAATGCTCGACTGCGTTTTTATGCATGACAGCCACCCTCTAACGACTTAAAAAAAAGGGAGGCCATTGGCCTCCCCAAAAAAGCCCCACACTTTGGAGAGTGGGGCTTGCCCAAAACTTAAAGCAGTGCCATGGCGCGCGCTGTATCCAGCATTCGGTTTGAAAAACCCCACTCGTTGTCATACCAAGACAATACTTTTACCAAGTGTTTAGTGACGCGCGTGTGACTAAAGTCAAAGTTGCTGGAGTACGCGTTGTGATTGAAATCCACCGACACAAGCGGTTTATCATTTCCGGCTAGTACGCCTAGCGTGTCCGCAGCGCAAGCCGCACGCATGATTCCATTGATCTCTTCAACCGATGTTTCGCGACTTGGCGCAAACGTAAGATCAACCAAAGACACATTGAGCGTCGGCACACGAACAGCGAGGCCATCTAAGCGGCCATCGAGTTCAGGCAGCACCAAACCAATGGCCTTCGCAGCACCGGTTTTCGTAGGAATCAAGCTGTGTGCTGCAGCGCGCGCGCGGTACAGGTCTTCGTGATAAACGTCAGACAAATTTTGATCGTTGGTGTAGGAGTGAATCGTTGTCATCAAGCCAGATTCGATACCAACAGCGTCATGCAACGGCTTTACCAAGGGTGCCAGGCAGTTGGTGGTGCACGATGCGTTAGACACTATCCGGTGATCAGCGGTAAGTGAATCGTGATTAACGCCATAAACAATGGTCGCATCTACATGAGTGCCTGGTGCCGACAGCAATACCTTGCCCGCACCTGCCTCCAAATGCTTAGAGGCAAGGTCCCGACTGGTGAAGAATCCTGTGCATTCAAAAACGATATCAACGCCCAGCGACTTCCAAGGAAGCGTAGACGGATCGCGCTGAGCAAAGACTTGAATTCGGTCATCGCCGACAATTATGGCGTCGGATTCCGCAGCGACGTTGAGAGCAAACCGACCGTGCGCGGTATCATACTGCAATAGGTGCGCGTTGATCTCGGGCGAACCTAAATCATTGATTGCCACCACTTCGATTTCACGGCGCAGATCAGCGCGCTCATACAGCGCCCGTAAAACGTTGCGACCAATTCGTCCAAACCCGTTGATTGCCACTTTTATCATGCGTCGATTCCTCGTTACCTGCTCGATCAGCCGCTACCTAAGAAAGATGTAGACTTCTTATGTATTGCGCACTGCGTGAATCGAGTGATCGGTTCTAAAACCCTCATAAGTCACTGCTTTGCAGTGCCCTGTAGATTCGCATTTGCGCCGTAGGGGGACAGTTTAATGTAGTTTAATTACAAAAAGATAGCGATTTCTAACGATATATTGGTATTTATTTTTGTTTTATTACAAGATTTTCGCTTATTATAGGCTCATGAGCACAAATAACTTACTGACACGACTAAACGCCGCCCTACCGGAACTCAGCAAGTCTGAGATTAAGGTGGCAAATGCCATTCTCACAGACCCTGAAGCGGCAACGCGCTCCAGCATCGCGGTGCTTGCTGCCGCAGCGGGTGTCAGCGAACCGAGCGTCAATCGATTCTGTAAGCGCTTTGGTGCTAGCGGCTTTCCCGACTTCAAGCTACAGCTAGCGCGCTCATTGGTGAGCGGGGTGAGATACATCAGCCGCGCGGTTGAGCTGGATGACGGCATCGACACCTACCCTCGAAAACTTTTCGACAACACGATCTCCGCGTTAATGCTTGCCAAAGAGTCTCTGCCACTCGCAGCAATCGAGCGTGTCGTTAACCAATTATCACAGGCACGACGCATACATTTTATTGGCTTAGGTACGTCGGCTGCAGTCGCAAAAGACGCAGAGCACAAGTTCTTCCGTTTTAACGTCCCCGTTTCAAGTCATACAGACCCGCTTATGCAACGCATGATTGCTGCGAGCGCCGGCGTCGGTGATTTGTTTTTTTGCATCTCTCATACAGGCCGCACACAAACGATAGTGGACGTGGCGCAGCTCGCCCGCAAAACCGAAGCGACCGTTGTCTCACTGACCTGCGAGAAATCTCCGCTTGCCGCTTGCAGCCATTTTGTTATCGGCCTAGATAATCAAGAAAACACCGATCACTACCTGCCAATGACATCTCGAATCGTGCAATTAGTGATTCTCGATGTGCTCGCCACAGGCGTTACGTTACAGCGCGGGGAAGGCTTCCTGCCCCATTTGGCACGGATAAAAGAAAGCCTGAAAGAAACTCGAATTCCCGAAAATCGCGACTGATTTACCCACAAACGATTGAGGCATACCCCATGGATACTTCTGCGTTACGCAGTAATGTACGGCTTTTAGGCCGTATTTTAGGCGAAACCATTGAAAACGCCGAAGGTAAAGCGCTATTTGAGAAAGTAGAACAAATACGCCAGTGCTCCAAAAGCTCGCGTGCGGAAGATAGCCTCGATGCACTGTATGAGATGCTCAGACAGCTAGATGACGACACCGTTCTCGCCATTGCACGCGCATTTGCCCAATTTCTTAACCTTGCCAACATCGCCGATCAGCACCAAACCATCGCAAAGCACAGTGAAGCTTATTTTTCAGCAGCGTCCGTTGTCGGCAATACTCTGCAGCTTTTGCAAGGGTCTGTTTCAAACGATGACATTGCCAAAGCGATCGGTGAGCTTAAGATTGATTTAGTGCTCACAGCGCACCCAACAGAAATCACTCGACGCACAATGATTCACAAACATGGCGAATTGAATCAATGCCTCGAAAAACTGGAGGGCTCGCCTGAAGATGAGGGCGACGAGGGGCCCATCCATCGTCGAATTGCAGAACTTGTTGCACAGATTTGGCACACGCATGAATTTCGAAGTGCACGGCCTAGCCCGGTAGACGAAGCTCGCTGGGGATTCGCCGTTATTGAAAACTCTTTGTGGCAGGCGGTACCCGAGTTTATTACGCAATTAGAATCCCTTTGTGAGCAGCACGGTATCGATACGCCGACGGGCGAATGGCACCCTCTCCAGATATCGAGCTGGATTGGCGGAGACCGTGATGGCAACCCAAATGTTACCGCCCCCATCACTCGAAGAGTTTTGTTGCTCGCTCAATGGCAAGCATGCGAGCTGTTTCATCGCGACATTACGCTGCTGCATGAGGAGCTGTCGGTCAACACCGCATCGGCGTCACTGCAGCGTCGCTGTGACCACGCGCGAGAGCCCTATCGTGCGACGCTTCGTCCTCTTCGCGATAGCCTGCAAAAACAGAAGCTCGCCATCGAAGAAGCACTTAACGGCGGCGCTCAACTCGCACCTTTGACCCTCGCACCCTTGTCTAGAGAAGCGCTTCTTGAGCCGCTGCAAGCGTGTTATGACTCGCTTACCGAGTCAGGCCTCAGCGTTATTGCCAACGGCGCGCTACGCGCTACGCTGTTGCGCGCAAAAAGTTTCGGACCACACCTCATCAAACTCGATGTTCGCCAGGAAAGTGGGCGGCACACGCAAGTTTTCTCTGAACTCACTCAGCACTTGGGACTAGGGGACTATGCAACGTGGGATGAGAATCAACGTGCAGCCTGGCTACGTCTTGAGCTCGAGTCGCCTCGACCACTTATTCCGAGCGCGTGGTCCCCCTGCGAAGAGGCGCAGGAAGTACTCGACACCTTTGCCGTTATTGCTGAAACGCCCTTGGAGGCGCTCGGTTGCTATGTCATCTCAATGGCACGCTCGGCCTCGGACGTACTTGCGGTACAGCTACTACTCAAAATAACCGGCTGTTCGCTCAGGATACCTGTCTCCCCCTTATTTGAGACTCTCGACGACCTCGATAACGCGCCTGAGATCGTAAGCTCACTGCTGACTTGTGAGAACTATCGACAACGCGTAGCCGATGGCATGGTTGTCATGATCGGCTACTCGGATAGCGCTAAAGACGCGGGAATGCTAACGGCGGGCTGGGCGCAGTACCGAGCACAAGAGGCACTTCTTGAAGTGGCCGCGAAGAATGATATTCCCTTACAGCTCTTCCACGGCCGCGGTGGCACCATTGGCCGAGGTGGCGCGCCGGCACATCAGGCGTTGCTCTCGCAACCTCCAGGCTCACTAAAGCAAGGTCTGCGAGTAACCGAACAAGGCGAAATGATTCGCACCAAGCTTGGGCTCAAGCCACTAGCCATTAATACCTTTGGCCAATACGCTTCAGCCATTTTGCAGGCGAATCTACTGCCGCCACCAGCGCCTGAACAGAGCTGGCGTGAGCTGATGGATATGCTGGGCGAGAACGCTTGCAGCCACTATCGTGGATGGGTTCGCGAAGAACCGAACTTTGTCCCTTACTTTCGGCAGGCAACACCCGAGCAGGAACTGGCAAATCTCCCCTTAGGCTCGCGGCCAGCGCGTCGCCGGACAGGCGGAGGCATCGAGAGTCTCAGAGCAATCCCTTGGATCTTCTCGTGGTCACAAAATCGGTTGGTGCTGCCTGCATGGCTAGGCGCAGGCGCGGCATTACACATAGCGATTGATGAAGGTCATGAAGAAACATTAAAGGCAATGGCTGCATCTTGGCCATTCTTCCGCTCACGACTCTCGATGCTTGAAATGGTATTTGCTAAGGCTGACTTAGACATTGCCAACTTGTACGACCGATTCTTGGTTATCCCGGAACTCAAGCCTATCGGTAATGGTTTACGGATGCAGTTAGCCGCAGATCAGTCGACTTTATTGAGGCTCCTTGAGAGTGACCGCTTACTTAGTCATGATGACTGGGCCATGGAGTCGATCAGCCTGCGCAACGTTTACACCGCACCACTGAACCTGTTGCAAGTGGAGCTCCTCCGGCGGGTTCGGGAAACACAAGACCCCGCTGTCGACCAGGCGCTAATGGTGACCATCGCCGGTGTTGCAGCAGGTATGCGCAATACCGGGTGACTAGCGCAAACAACGGCGAGCAGCCGTGCTAGCTCGCCCCTCGCCTACATAACGAGACGGCGAATATCCGATAGCAGGCCCACCAGCTCCGTTAAAAAGCGGCCAGCGTCCCCACCATTGATAACACGATGGTCGTAGGACAGCGCTAACGGCAGCATGTTTCTTGGCACGAAAGCACTGCCATCCCACACGGGCTGCATACTCGCTTTTGACACGCCCAAAATAGCAACCTCAGGCGCATTGACGATGGGCGTGAAACCACGCCCACCGATACCACCAAGACTGCTGATTGAGAAAACGCCTCCCTGCATTTGCGCAGGCTTCAGCTTTTTATCACGCGCGAGCCCAGCCAATTCAATAACTTCTTCAGAGAGTTCCCAAATTGACTTTTTATCGACATCTCTAATGACAGGTACAACCAAACCGTTGGGCGTGTCGACTGCCATACCAATATGACAGTACTGCTTGTAAACAAGCGTCTCGCCGGCATCAGCCAAGGACGACTTGAGCTTAGGATTAGCATTCAGCGCGACCGCACAAGCCTTCAACAAAAATGGCATAGGTGTAATTTTAGTCTGGCGCTTTTCAGCCTCCGCTTTCAGCGACGCCCTAAACGCTTCCAGGTCGGTGATATCTGCGTCATCAAACTGAGTAACGTGCGGCACGTTTAACCACGCGCGAGTCATATTGCTCGCAGTCAGCTTATCGAGACGACTGCGCGGTTGCGCATCGATCTCGCCGAACTGACTGAAATCAACGTCGGGGATAGGTGCAATGCCAGCACCACTCACCGCAGCGGTAGCGGAACCTTTCTTTAGGGCCGCCTTCACAAAGGCATGTAAATCGTCTTTAACAAGCCGCCCGCGAGGGCCACTACCGGAAACGTCACCAAGAGGAATACCAAATTCACGGGCTAACTTACGTACCGCCGGCCCCGCGTAGATACCCGCGTTATCGCCCGTCGCGACTGCAGCGTCTTTCGACGCCACCTGCAAGGGCGAGCTGCTCGCGGCCGATTGCGCTGTGGCCTGCGGCTGGGTGGCTGGTGCGGCTACCACAGCAGTCTGAGCCTGCCCGTTGGCGACAGCATCGCTCGCGACGTCATCTCCGACGACGGTGGCTTCTAATTCCAGCAGCGGAACACCTTGACTGACGCTTTGGCCCGCGTCGACCAATAGCTTTACTACTTTACCCGCCACGGGCGCAGGCACCTCCATCGAAGCCTTGTCGGATTCGAGCACGACTAAAGACTCACCCTCCTCGACATGCTGACCGACAGTGACCGAAATCTCGACTAACTCGACGTCCCCATCTGTCCCAATATCAGGGATTTCAACGGTGATGAGCTTAGCTTCACCGCCTACAGGCGCTCCCTTCGCTGCCGCGATGGCTCCATTGCTGCTTTGTGCTGACGCAGCGTCAGCGGCTTCTGGCGCTGCTATCACGTCCTCTGCCACGTCCTCTGCCGCATCCTCTGCATGAATGCCCTCAGCGGCGCTCGCGTTAGCGTCATTGCCATCAGCGGCGACGCTAATGACAACGACCGCATCACCTTCTGACAGCTGATCCCCCATAGCCACTTTGACTTCAAGGACGACACCTGCGCTACTCGCGGGAATCTCCATAGAGGCTTTGTCAGACTCTAAAACAATTAAACTTTGCTCAAGCTCAATATGGTCACCGACCGCGACCAACAGCTCGACAACCTCTGCGCCTTCCGCACCACCGATATCTGGCACTCTTATCGTTGTTTGACTCACGATTTTCTCCTTATACCGATCAGACTAAGCGAGGGTTGGGTTTATCAGCATTGATACCCAAATCGTCGATGGCCTTTGCAACGACCGCGGGATCAACAGCCCCTTCATCGGCCAAGGATTTCAGCGCAGCGACCACAACAAAGCGACGATCTACTTCAAAAAACTCTCGTAACTTCGCTCGCGTATCACTTCGACCAAACCCATCCGTTCCCAGCACGGTGAACCGACCCGGCACGAACTCACGAATTTGATCAGTGTGAGCCTTCATGTAATCGGTTGCCGCAATGAAAGGGCCTTGTGTACCGAGCAACTGCTGAGTGACATAGGGCACCTTAGGCTCTTCAGTTGGATGCAACATATTCCAACGTTGGGCATCTTTACCGTCTCGCGCCAACTCGTTGATGCTAGTCATACTCCAAACGTCGGCGCAAACACCGTAATCGGTCTCAAGAATAGCGGCTGCAGCTTCGACTTCGCGAAGAATGGCGCCAGCGCCCATTAACTGAACGCGCTGCTTGTGCTTCGCCGCTGAGGCTTTGAGCTTATATAAACCGCGAACAATGCCCTCATCGACACCCTCGGGAATGTCAGGATGCTGGTAGTTCTCGTTCATCGTGGTGATGTAGTAGAAACACTTCTCACCGTCCTCGAACATGCGCTTCATGCCGTCTTGAACAATGACAGCAAGCTCATAAGAGTAAGCAGGATCATAACTAATGCAGTTAGGGATGGTTGCAGCCATCATATGACTGTGCCCGTCTTGGTGCTGAAGACCTTCGCCGTTAAGCGTTGTGCGACCCGCTGTTGCACCAATCAGAAAGCCTTTCGCCTGAGAGTCACCCGCCGCCCATGCCAAGTCGCCAATGCGCTGAAATCCAAACATTGAGTAATAGATGTAAAAAGGCACCATTGGGTAGTCGGATACACTGTATGACGTCGCGGCTGCGAGCCACGCCGAGAATGCGCCCGCCTCGTTAATACCCTCTTCAAGAATTTGACCTGTTTCTGCTTCCTTGTAATAGAGAATCTGCCCTGCATCGTGCGGCGTGTAGCGCTGACCCACCGAAGAGTAGATACCGAGCTGTCGGAACATGCCCTCCATACCGAACGTACGGGCCTCATCGGGCACAATAGGCACCACGCGCTGGCCAATTTCCTTATCCTTCACCAACGCGGATAAGATACGGACAAAGGCCATTGTGGTAGAAATTTCTCGCTTGCCACTCGATTTCAGTTGGCTGGCATAAGCTGTTCGGCCGGGCACCGGAAGAGAATAAGCCTTGGGCCGGCGGGCCGGCAGCTGGCCGCCAAGTTGAGCGCGGCGCTCGCGCATGTAGCGCATTTCAGGGCTGTCTTCGGGCGGTCGATAAAACGGCACGTCCTTCAAGTCTTTATCGCTAATGGGCACACCAAAGCGATCACGGAAAGCCTTCAGGCTCTTCGTATCGAGCTTTTTAAGTGAGTGCGTTTCGTTACTCGCCTCGCCCGCTTCGCTTGTGCCATAGCCTTTAACCGTCATCGCTAAGATAACCGTAGGACGCTCAGTCTCCTCACAAGCAGCCGCGTACGCTGCATACACTTTGTAGGGGTCATGGCCACCACGATTCAAATACATGATGTCGTCATCGCTCAAGTCTTTGACAAGATCGAGGGTCTCAGGGCTCTTACCAAAGAAGTGCTCGCGGGTATACGCACCGCCGTTGAACTTACAGTTCTGCAGCTCACCATCACAGACGTCATTCATGATCTGCTGGAGCTTTCCGGACTTATCGCGATCGAAGAGAGGGTCCCACTTACGACCCCAGACAACCTTAATTACGTTCCAACCAGCGCCACGAAATACGCCTTCAAGCTCTTGGATGATTTTACCGTTACCTCGAACAGGGCCATCGAGGCGCTGAAGGTTACAGTTAATAACAAAGTGAAGATTGCCTAACTTTTCTCGACCCGCAAGACCAATCGCACCCAATGACTCAGGCTCATCGCACTCACCGTCGCCCATGAAACACCAAATTTTACGATCTTGATGATCGACCAGGCCACGCTTTTGTTGGTACTTCATGACGTGTGCTTGGTAAATCGCTTGCAGTGGCCCAAGCCCCATTGAAACGGTAGGAAACTGCCAGTAATCCGGCATGAGCCAGGGGTGCGGGTAGGAGGACAAGCCATTGCCATCAACTTCACGCCTGAAGTTTTCGAGCTGCGACTCGTTAATGTGCCCTTCTAAGTAAGAGCGGGCATACATGCCGGGCGCGCTGTGACCTTGGAAGAAAACGAGATCGCCTGGGTGACCGTTGGCGGTACCACGAAAAAAGTGGTTCATACCGACATCGTAAAGAGTAGCACTCGACGAAAAGCTGGAGATGTGCCCACCCAACCCGTCTTCGTTATCGTTGGCTCGCATGACCATTGCCATAGCATTCCAGCGAATCAACGAACGAATTCGGCGCTCCATAAACAAATCGCCGGGCATAGACCGCTCGTTTTCTGGAGCAATTGTGTTTTTAAAGGGTGTGGTAATGGCGCGTGGAAGCGGGACGCCTGTTTGCTCTGCATGCTCTGACACGGATCGAAGCAGCTCACCTGCGTGCTCAGAGCCCCCATGCCTCACGACCGAATCAAGGGCATCTCGCCACTCTTGCACTTCTACAGGGTCGACATTTTCTACGCTCATACACTGGCTCCGCACGGAATTTTGCTAGTCAATTCTATTTTAGAATCTATTATTCGGGTATCAAGTGGCCAAACACTATAGAAAAATTCCCATTTCAGCTATAAAGTTCTATTTTAGAATTATATAAATACACAAAAAAACCCGCTTTGCGCCCTAAAAAGCGCGTAGCGGGCTGTCTACTTACTGACGAGGCATGGTTGCGTGAAAATCTTCAATACTCTCCACAATAGTCGCGTTAGGCAGTGTCGCAAAAGGCTGATCGGCAAACGCGCGGCCCCGAAGCTGAACTAATAGACGCGCCCCATCCTCCACCATCACCGTGTTGTCATAGTAGTCTCGGATATCTGCGAGAGTAACCGCTTGAGCCGCAGCAATCAGTTTTGCTCTCGAATCGAACGCGTACCGCTCCTTATTCCAGTCCGAAATGAAGGGCCCAGCCTCCTCAGCGAGGTTCTTAGGTGGCTCTGTAAGGTTCGTCAGCAAACCCGCTTTGATCAGCTCAAACTCTTCTTCACCGAGTTCGGCAAGTATTTCGCGATACTCTGCGCGGAAGGCATCGAACCGCTCGAGCATTGCAACGGGTGCCTTGACCGGTGTTTGTATATAAAAGCCAATATAAGGGTGATCGCCCACCTGCGTGGCAAATCCACCAGCCGCATAGCCGAGCTGCTCCTCCGTCCGAAGCTGGTTAAACGCGCGATTGGCTAAGTGCGAGCCTAAAATTTCACCGCGCGCAATGTTCTCAAAGCCATCTGTGGGCGCAGCGAATAAATACAGCATGCCCAAGTCCTCAACCGGTAAGTCGGATTGAGCCACCAGTGTTTGGCCTCTTGAAGGCTTGTACACAGAGGCCCGAACATATTCGCCGGCGGTGCGGTTTGGCAAGGCATCATCAACAATGGCGGCTACGGCCTGGACGCTTGCCTCACTGTAGTTACCAAACATGTAAATTCGCGCATACGCCGAGCGCAGCTCGTCATCTACAAAGGCGTTGAGACGCGCGAGATCTACGTCTTCCAAAGCGGCTTTTAAGCTCTCTGGAGAATAGCGGCCGCTTTCAGTCAACCGACTCAGTGCCGGACGTAATTGCCGAACAGGAAACGCTCGCTTACTATTTTCGAGACCGCGTGCAAAGCGATCGACCGCCTGCGCCAACTCTTCTTCGGTAGGCTTAAAGGCAAGGCCTTTTAAAGCTATTTCAATAAGCTCACTTTGCTTATCAGTAAATCCAGAGAACGTGAGTTTCAAGCCGTGACTATTTGATACCGAGGCATTCATGCCGGCAATAGAAGCTTCGGTAAACACGGTAGTCTGTCGCATGCGGTATAGGTCACTCCACAGCGATTGCAAAACCGCAAACTCAGCACCTTGCTCTCGACTCACTGTATTCAGATAGATCTGCGTAAAGCCTTTTGGCTGCGCGCCATATACTTCACTGCCTTGTAGCCAAATCTCTAGGTTCGGCTGATCGATGACTTTTTGAGGTGTCGGCGACGCATGCGCAACGTCGAACGATTCTGGGAGCAGAGTATTCAACGCAGGTAATGCCAGCGCATATTGATTCACCGCAGCAACACGCTCACTGGGTGTAGCTAACTCGAGTGGCTCAATCGAGTAACGACCCGCATAGAAATGCATTTCTTCATTGGCAGGCTCATCCTTAGAGACATACCAAACCAATAAACGCTCAGGGATGAGCTGCTCAAGAACGGCATTCACCGCGTCCGCATCAAAGCCTTCGAAGCGGTAATTAGCGTCGACTGCATGTTGACTAGGATAATCCTGCATCGCTCCAGCCAAGGCCGAGACATAAGAAAAATCATTCACTTTCTCAAGAAAGCGAAATTGGTTGTTTAGGGACGTTGCGAATTCAGCGGCGTAGCGGTCGTCGACGCCCTGCTCCTTCAGCACGTCAAGATAACCGAGCACAAGATTAGTAATCGCTTCACGATGCTTCATGCCCTCTTCGGTTAAATCAACCGACACGCTGAATACACCGTAGTTTCCGAACTGATCAGGGGACGACGAGACGTTAAGTGCGCTCGCCCAGCCAAGCTCTTTTAGACGTACGGCCGGTGTATTGGGCATTTCCGAGCCAATTATGTAGGACAAATACTGACTAGGTTTAACGCGAAACTGCTCAACATTAGCGTCGATAATGAAATCCAGCTGCAAGATGCGCTGGTCTTCTTGAGGCACATAATGAATGAGTCGGCCTGCTGCTTGAGAAAAATCAATCTCAGTAGTTACCGTAGGCTGCGCGATCTTTTTGTTTGGAATGTCCCCGAAATAAGTCCGTGCAAAAGAAGTCATGTCGTCGAGTGAGCGGTCGCTCACCATGGCGACTTTCATTAGATTGGCCGAATAGTATTGCTGATAAAAATCCACCGTTGCGCGATGGAGAGAACTGTCTTCTTTATCGGCAAGGCTTTCTAAATTGCCAATGAGAAACCGATTAGCGGGGTGGTCACCCATCAGGCTGCGGCTCAACTTATACATACCAAAGTAATCCAGCTCTCGGCGCATTGACCACTCAGCATTCACTGCGCTCTTTTCCTTCTCGATGTAATCGGGATCAAGCAATGGCGTTTTGAAAAAATCGGAGAAGCGGTCGAGAGCGTCTTCGTAGGCTGAATTCTTAATTTCAAACATATAGTTGGTGACATCCAACCACGTGTACGCATTATTTGAACCGCCATTTTGCTGTATGTACTCGCCATAGCCGTCGGGCTCCGGGAATTTCTCAGTGCCCAAGAACAGCATGTGCTCGAGGTAGTGAGCCATTCCTTGGTAATCCATGGGGTCGGAAAGCAGGCCGACACCCACACTGAGTGCCGCGGCTGATTTTTCGACGTTGGGATCTGACACCAACAACACATCGATACCGTTATCGAGGGTTAAGGTTCGATAATCGCGAGCGTCGTTTGGACTAACGAATACGTTGGATGAATCTGAAACCGGCGAGGCAATTTCATCTTTACCCTTTTCACGATGTTCGTGTGTTGGGCCTGTGCAGCCCACCAAGAAAGCCAAACCTATGGCCGGCAGCAAAGCATGCGAATGACGTAGCGCAGAGTACACAGTGTGAATCTTCTGCATCAGATTCTCCTCAAGGTTAATAGAACGACGGAATTCAGATCAGGTTTGAGCGTCGTGGTGATCGAGCAGCCTAGTGGGCCACGAAGTGATAATGGCATTGACTAGAGTCGCTAAAGGGATAGCAAAAAACACACCCCAAACCCCCCAAACACCGCCAAAAAACAAGACCGCAACAATAATTGCTACCGGATGAAGATTGACTGCCTCTGAAAATAAAAGTGGTACCAATACATTGCCATCAAGCGTTTGTACAACGGTATAAGCCGCCACGACCCAGTAGAAGTCGGGCGTCAAACCCCACTGAAAATAAGCGACGAAGGCGACGGGGATGGTGACCAGCGCGGCACCAATATAGGGGATGATTACCGACAGGCCGACGAGCAAACCCAACAGCGCTGCATAGTTTAGACCCAAGACGGTAAAGACAAAGTAACTCACTGCTCCCACGATAATAATTTCAATGACTTTGCCACGTGCATAGTTGGCAATCTGCTGATTCATTTCAGCCCAGATCGCACTCAGCAGCGGACGCTCTGCTGGCAGGAACGACAGGGTCCAGCGCACAATAACGTCACGATCTTTAAGAAAGAAGAAAACCATTAGAGGGATAAGCACCATGTAAACCAGAACGGCGAGCAAGCGCGGAATAGAGCCAAGGCCTTTTGTTAGCGCCATTTGACCAAAATGCGCCATCTCACCCTGAATCATGCTCATGACCTGGTTGAGCTGCTCCTGGCTAACCAATGCCGGATAACTCGCGGGCAATACTGACAAGGCCTGCCGCGCTTCCTCAATCATTGCTGGCGCTTCGCGCGCCAAGCTAATGAGCTGGCGCCAGACAAGTGGCACAAGACCTAAAGAAAAAGCAAAAAATGCCCCTGTGAATAACAGTGTCGACACCCAAACACCTACCGTTGCCGAAAGGCCCCAGCTCACTAGCTGATTAGCGACGCCCTGCATGAGGTAGGCGAGTACTATCGCAACCATAATGGGAACGAGAACATCACCTAAAAACGCCAGCAAAATCAGCGAAACCGCCAAGAGAATGAGCAATAAAACCGACTCTTCCTCACTCAGGTATCGGTGGTACCACTTTTTCAGAACATCAAACATGCTTAAGCCTTGATTATGCGATGAAGAAAAACGCCGTCTTCATCCTGACTGGTTGTAACAGTATGACCACCGAGTCGTTGAAGCGATAGAAAATCTCGCTCCGACCCGGGGTCCGTGGCCATCACCTCTAGAATCTCTCCCGACGATAAGTCGCGCAAACCCCTCTTCGCCATCAATAACGGCATAGGGCATTTCTGACCTCGAGCATCGACGCGACTATTCGCCTCGCTAGTCTTCCAAGTCATGGTGCTACTCCCGTGGATTGGCGTAAAAGCAAACCAATCAGACATTTTTCTCGTTCATTTACCAAAATTTGTTGCCTAAATCTCGGTCATCAGCATCCAAGTTGCGTTAGAGTTCACAGATGCCGTTACCTTCCAAAAACACGTCCAACGCTATCCGTGCGCTCAAGCGCGTAGCGGCTCATTTTACCCTACTGGGCCTTATCATACTGACAGTTGCGTCGCCGAGTACGAAAAGCGCCACCGAAGGGCTAAAAATACCTAACTTAGGCGCAGCCAGCACCAGCTTATTCTCTACGGAATTCGAATACCAACTGGGTCGTTCGTGGCTAAAAATGTTCCGCAGCCAAGCACCAATTATCAACGACCCTCTGCTTTACAGCTATCTTGAATCGCTGGTTTTTGAGCTAGTCACTCACAGTGAATTACAAGACCGGCGAATTGAACTTGTTATTGTTAACAATCCCACCATTAACGCCTTTGCTGTACCCGGCGGAGTCATTGGCGTTCACAACGGTCTCTTTAATCTGGCGCAAACCGAAGACGAATTTGCCACGGTCATAGCCCATGAGATCGCACACTTAAGCCAGCGCCACTTCTCTCGACGGGTTGAAATGGCGCAGCAGCAATCGCCGCTTAACATTGCCGGCTTACTTGCGGGGATTCTGTTAGCAGCAACCGCTGGAACAGACGCAGGCCTTGCGGCGATGAGCGCAACCCAAGCAGCGCTTCAAGATCAACAGTTGCGCCACAGCCGAGCCAACGAGGCGGAAGCAGATCGGATAGGTATGCGCACGCTTTATAACGCGGGAATGGATCCCTACGCAGCCCCGGCGATGTTTGAGCGGATGTTGGCCACCACACGCTATAGCAGTGGCTCACGTATCCCAGAGTTTTTACGCACACACCCGCTCTCTGAGCGACGCATTGCGGATACGCGCAATCGTGCCATGCAATACCCCAAGCGTATTCGTCCACAGAGCCTGGATTACCAACTCATGCGCGCGCGGGTGGCTAACCAGCTAGCCAAAACGCCTGAAGCTGCAGTGGCACAGTTTCGAGGGCAACTCGAGGGTACACCCCGATCTAAAGAGGCTGCGACCTACGGTCTTGTGGTGGCACTGACTGCCGCAGGCCGGCCCGATGAAGCCGCCCTGGCGCTTGATGGCATATGGTCTAAGAACAGCGATCGAATTGAGTACGTTATTGCGGATGCAGAAATAGCCCTGGCTCGCGGCGACGCCAAACTGGCGGCAGATAAACTCGGCAAGCGACTCAGCCTATCACCCGGGAATCATCCTCTTACTATGACCTATGCCTGGGCGTTACAGCAGGCGGGCGATGCCCATCTTGCTGAGGAGATTCTACTTACCCAAAGCAAAATCAAGGACGATGACCCAAATCTGTGGTACCTACTTGCAGAGGTTCAAGGGCTGAGCGGCAATATCGTTGGCTTGCACCGATCCCGCGCCGAATATTTCATTCGGGTAGGCAATCTGGATGCAGCGCTACGGCAGCTAAACTACGCGCTAAAACTCGTAGGAGACGATTTTACGACAAGCTCGCTCGTCAACGAGCGCATTACCGATGTACTGAAAATGCGTGCGGATTTGGAGAGACAATAATTTAAGCGCGCCCCACTACACCCGTATTCAATTCCGCTGCGAAGGCCAGCATACGATCGAGCGGTCGCATGGCATCAGTAGCCACCGCCGCGGCTACAAATATTTCATTATCGGGCCGGTCAAAGACGGTAGCCAGGCGCTCTAAATCATTCATGGCCATCCAGGGACAATTTGCACAGCTTCGACAGGTCGCACCCTCGCCCGCCGTTGGCGCAATAATAAAATGCTTATCGGGGGCGGCTTGCTGTAATTTGAAGAAGATGCCATGGTCTGTGGCAACAATAAATGTCTCATGGGGTAGTCGCTGGGCCGCTTTTATAATTTGCGTGGTCGAACCGACGAAGTCTGCGATCTCAACAACTGACGACGGGGACTCTGGATGAACCAACACACCCGCCTCGGGGTGCACCTGTTTAAGTTGCTCAATACCGCGCGCTTTGAACTCTTCATGGACTATGCATGCGCCATCCCACATGAGAATGTCTGCACCCGTCATTCGTCGTACGTAGTCACCCAAGTGGCGATCAGGCGCCCATATGATCTTTTTGCCTTGCTCAGCCAGATGTTCAGCCACATCCAACGCGATTGAAGACGTCACCACCCAATCGGCCCGCGCCTTTACTGCTGCTGAAGTATTCGCATAGACCACAACCTCTCTATCTGGGTGGGCATCGCAAAAAGCAGCAAATTCATCGGCAGGGCAACCCAAATCGAGTGAGCAAGTTGCCTCAAGATCGGGCATTAGCACACGCTTGTGGGGGGTAAGAATTTTTGCGGTTTCCCCCATAAATCGTACACCCGCTACGATAAGAGTTTCAGCCGGATGATCCCTGCCAAACCGAGCCATCTCTAAGGAGTCAGAAACACACCCGCCCGTCGCCTCAGCCAAGGCCTGAACTTCCGGCGAGGTGTAGTAATGCGCAACGAGAACCGCGTTCTCCCGGGCTAGATTGTCCTTTATGCGTGCTTCCAACTCCGATCTTTGCTCGGGAGTCATACGAACGCGGTCGACGCGATCTAAGTGTGACTGCACCTGTTCGCGAATGCGGATAAGTTTATCTTGGGCAATAGACATGGCTTTGGGGAAAAAGTGGACGGCCGGCAAATATAGCACAATGCGGCGACACAAAAGCGCATTGATCAGTGATACGCTTGCGGCATCGACTTGTGATTTGGCGACAAACGGAATTGGGTTGCATTGTGAGCACAGACGCACCACAAAATGACATCCCCACGATACTGATATGCGATGACGACGTAATGGTCCGCCTGTTGGCGCGGGAGTGTCTTGAAGAAGCAGGAATGCGCGTTGTGGAGGCAGAAGACGGCAATCAAGCGCTCGATGTGTTCGCCCTACAACAGCCTGACCTCGTATTTCTTGACGTCGACATGCCCGGCAAAAATGGCTTTCAGGTCTGCGAGGAAATACGCGCCAACCCCTTAGGAAAAAATGTCCCGGTGCTAATTGCCACCGGCGCGGACGACAAAGAGTCGATTGATCGTGGCTTCCAAGTGGGGGCTACTCAATACAAAACCAAACCCGTCAACTGGCCACTATTGTCTCGCGACGTTCGCTACATGCTCCGCGCAGCAAAAGCGTTCCTCGATATAAAGGCCCAAGAAAACAAGCTGCGCTATTTTGCCTATTTCGACCATTTAACAGAGCTGCCAAATCGCCGGAGTTTTAGTGAGCAACTCCATCATAATCTGCTCGCCGGCCAAGAGACGGGGCGTCAAACAGGTTTAATCATTTTGGGCATTGATCATTTCAAACGGATTAATGATTCGCTGGGGTACGAGCGTGGTGATCAACTGCTCCGCAATATAGCCAATCGCATTCATGACTGCCTGGCATCCATGGGGCATGTCATATCTGACCACACTCATGAGGATGGTATTGTGCATGACGAAGGGTTGGTGCTTGAACTCGCGCGACCCGGTGGCGACGAGTTCAGTGTTATCGTTCGTGATGCGATCGACGAGCAGCAGTTAGAGGCTGTAGGGCTGGAAATACTCAAAGCACTGGCCGAGCCCATCACTATTAGCTCTCAGCATTTAGTCGTCACACCCAGTGTAGGGATCGCGATGTCGCCAGGTCACGGCGATACACCTGAATCACTGCTCCGCAATGCTGATGCGGCCATGCACGCTGCAAAGAGTGACGGAAGAGGTCAAATTAGACACTACGACGAGTCGCTCAATAGAGACGCAGCAGAGAAGGTTTTACTGGAGACGGAGCTTCGTGCCGCCCTAGAGCTGGGCGAGCAGATCTTTATGGTTTACCAGCCTCAGATTGACACACGGACGGGGGACGTAGCAGGTGTCGAGGCCCTCGTTCGATGGAACCATCCAGAGCTTGGAAATATCTCGCCCGTCAAATTTATACCGGTCGCTGAGAGCAGTGGGCTCATTATTGCGCTCGGCGATCTCATATTGCGCAAAGTCAACGACGACGCCGTGTCCGCAGGCGAAAACTTTCCTGACAGTGTCGCCATCAGCATTAATCTCTCGCCAATACAATTTACCCAGTCCGATTTCGTTGCCGAGCTCAGTAAGACGCTGAAAGATATAGACTCCCGCTTTAAGATTGAACTCGAGCTAACAGAGGGTGTGCTCATGTCAGATGCCTCTACAAACTTGAGCAAGCTAAAAGAGCTCAAAGCGATTGGTTTTGACTTGGCAATCGATGACTTCGGCACCGGATATTCGTCCCTCAGTTACCTGCGTAATTTTCCAATTGATACGCTCAAAATCGATCGAAGCTTTATTGTTGATCTCGGCAATGAGGGTGGCGATGGCATTGTTAAAGCCATTCTTAGCCTGAGTAATGCACTCGGTCTGCGCACTGTCGCTGAAGGCGTGGAAACCGTCGAGCAATCACGTTTCCTATGCGAAAACGGCTGCACGTTGATTCAAGGCTACTTGCTAGCGAAGCCTCTCACTATTGAAGACTTCGTAAAGGTTGCCAAGAACAATTTCACCCATCAGCTTGGCATAAGGTCTTAAGCAAAATTTTTGTGGTGGCGCCTTGAAATCAAATACTTTCGCACTGCTCCTCATCTGCTCGCTAACGCCCTTACCTGTCGCCGCAAATACGAATACAGTCACAGCGGATAACGTACAGGTACTCGTTCAGGGTGGCGATGCCGAAGCACTGTCAAACGCAATCGTTGAGCTGGGTGGTCGAATCACCCATGCACTGCCCATTATTAACGGTATTGGTGGGGAGATTAAAGCACAGGCGCTAGATGCTTTACGGCAAAACCCTGACGTGAAGAGCGTTACTGAAGACTACAACCCTTCCGATCCTATCCAACCAAGAGATTGCCCTGTGAGTGGTGCGCTTGACGTTGCTATGACCGACGACTCAGTGACTTGGTCTATCTATAACTTCAGCGCTACGAGTCAGGAAATCACTGTTAGTCATCTAAGCTGGCCGGAAGCACTCGGGAACGCTCAGGTCGTACTACAGCATCGCGATAGCGACGCACCCGTTTCCACGTTTGACTGGCCCACTAGACACCCTGGCTATCCAGCTACCCTTATTCCGCCCGGAGTGACCGACATCACACTGGCGTTCACTCAATTCGACACGCCCCCAACACAAAATGATCTGACAATTGAACTTACGCTGACCGATTGCACAGCGGAGCTTCCTCGCGCCTATGCCGATAACCATGCAGACTTTTACTTTCCTAGCGTCGCGGGCGCAGCCTTGCTTCATCAAGCAGGCATTACAGGAAAGGGAGTGGGCGTCGCCGTTATTGATTCTGGTTTGTGGGATGTAAGCGCATTGACCAGAAATACGGCGGGTGAATATCGTGTTGCAAGCCATTATGACGCGCGTCACGACCGCGAGGAGGCTCCCCTTATTGATCTCGGCGGCCATGGATCACACATGGCAAGTATTATTGGGAATAGCGGTGCCGTTACCCGACACGGCGGCATTGGCTTCAATGGCATGGCGCCTGACGCGACGCTGATTCCTATCACCACTTTCGCGCCGCGTGGCGATGCCGACTTCATGGATATTATCAGAGCCATACAGTGGGCCGTGCATAATCGCGAGCGCTACAATATTCGCGTTCTCAATATGTCTTTGTCAGCAACACCCCGATACATGTACTGGGATGAGCCACTGAACCAAGCCGTGCTCAAAGCATGGCAAGCAGGTATTACGGTAGTTGCCGCTATGGGCAACGATGGACCCGAGTGGGGCACCGTAGGTTCTCCGGCGAATAACCCTTACGTTATCTCTGTGGGCGCATTAACAGATTCATGGACACCAACCGATAGAAACGATGACTATGTTCCCGATTTTTCTTCGCGCGGACCGACACCCGCGGGCCATATCAAACCTGACGTGGTAGCTCCCGGAGGACACATCACAGGGCTACTACCGCCCGATTCGGAGCTCGCTATAGAGAATCCAAATTACCTTCTTGGAACCGGCGAATTTGTTTCGACAGGCAGCTCTCAAGCCGCCGCTGTTGTTTCTGGTATGGCGGCTTTATTGCTCCAAGCAAATCCAGAACTCAGTAACGATGACGTTAAGTGCTTAATTACATCGAGCGCCGAACCAGCGATTAATCGTGATGGCCGACTAGCCTATAGTCCCTTTACTCAAGGCGCTGGCTACGCCAACGTTTCAAGAGCATTAACCTTGGGTAATACAGACTGCGAGCAGCAAAAGTTGGATATCGATGCAGCCGTGGCTGGGGATGAGCAGCTGATAGGCCCCGCCGAACGAGATGACAGGGGTGAGCCAACGCTGCCAACTCTCACATTTATGCTATCGGACAAGCCCTCCGAAAAAGGGTTCAGCAACGATCGTCGCTGGGGCGTCGCGGAGCACCTGAAGCGTCTCGATCTAGGTATGGAACCGGCACAAACAATCGGCGTTCCCTTCGATTGGGGCCGACTCTATGAAGAAGAGCGACTGCAGCTGGAACGCCTCAGCAATTCTGCAGATGGACACTCTGTAGATGGGCACTCTGTAGATGGACATAAAAACCCATAAAAGCTTGATAACCCCAATTAGAACCTACTAACCCATTTGGGTAGTTCACATCATTTCCGATCACCTTGATCGAGCCTACCGTGTCTCCATAACGAACTAAAAGTTACTCATTCGATATCTGGACGCACAAAGCTTGTCATGAGACAGCAAGGAATTGAAAATGAACTACTGCAAAACTTTAAAAACCACAGCAGCAGCCATCAGCCTAGCCGTACTTACCAATGGCGCTGTAGCCGACGAGCAGCTGCGCGGCGCAATGACCGCTGTTAGCAATGTTGCTTCAGCCATCAGCGATAAGAGCGACTACAACAATTTCCGCTGGATTAACAAATCTAGCCAGACTGGCAGCGTTGTGAATAACACCCAGCGACCATCTGGCAACACCTTTAAGTGGGCGGAGGGAGCACGCCAGACCGGAGAAATGACGGCATCTGTGGATGGCGAACA
>Ga0209652_1000427_pt1 | contig 35956 bp, 29 predicted proteins | sample SaaInl74LU_5_DNA_FD_184641 | JGI IMG/M metagenome (GOLD analysis project Ga0209652, IMG submission 184641) | Marine microbial communities from expanding oxygen minimum zones in the Saanich Inlet - ESP_74LU_5_DNA (SPAdes) (version 2) | ecosystem: Environmental > Aquatic > Marine > Intertidal zone... | reverse complement strand
TAGGTACTTTGCCGGTGAGTTATGGACTTCCATGCGCTTGCTCTCACACAGATGTCAGTCGACTTAACTTCAGCGGTGCGCCGCCTAACTATCCTCCTGCTATCTGGAGCAACCCGTAGCCCGCATGCGCAATGACCACGCCAACGGTTAGCCGCCATCGCATCCTCGGATACCAGCCTTCCCTTCCATCGACCGCTCGTTCGAACCAAAGCAGCGCCAAATATCCGAGCAATAAAGAGGTCGCCGCAACGGTTGTTTGTGCCGTTAGCAAGCAGCACACCGCGAATACAACAATACCATTGCTGACCAAAAGCCGAGTCACCTGCTGACCATCGGGAAACGTGCGGGCATAACCCCAGACGGCACCGCCTAAAAAACTCAAAATGGCCAACGAGTAGATCAAAAAACCCTGCACTGACAAAGAGCGAGGGTAATCCTCCAGAAATGCAAAACCGGCCAGGAAGCCATAGAACGGGATCAACCCCAAGTAACCGAGCGTTTGGGCTGTTAGCTTTGCTCGCATGCTACGTCTTGATCGGGATGGCGAATGATCGTCAGCAAAATGCCACCGACACCCACACCAAATTTTGTCATTGCAGATTCATTCATTACTACAGTATCGCTGACTCGGTACATGCGATCGTCAATGTGTAAATCGATTGTGCTGTCATCGAGCGCGACGCGCAGCGTGTAATCGAGAAAAAAAGCGTTCCCGGCCCAAGTTGCCTGCCCTTCACCCACGACGTCACCAGCGGTGGCAATAAAACGTTGATCTCCTGAGGGTACTAAGGTCCAGACACGAACCTGCTCTTCGCCATCATCGAACACAAATTGCTCGTCTAAGGTCCCGACGCCATCTTGCCAACACGCGGTGATATCCGCATTAAAGCGCCTTATAACGTCGCCCTTGAAATCTTTCACAACACCGTGGGCGGTGAGAAAACCGGAGAAAAAGGTTGTCGGCTCAAAAGAAGGCTCTTCACCGCTATATTGCGCCACATCGACAGAGCCGCAGGCATTCAGCGTTAATACGATACTTGCGAATAAGAGAGTGTTGCGGAGGAATAAAAAACCTCGGCCCAAGGGGCCGAGGAATAAAGACCATCGGGCGGAAGATGGATCAAAACTATGTTGGTAAACCCGCATAGAGGCTCACTAGGACCTAGTTAGCAACAGATACGACGGGGCACTGGGGCTGGATCACACCGCGAACTGCAAAAATCAACAAAAACAACGTTTGAGGTTTAACGACCAGCTAATAATCCAGCCTCGCCACCTAGGATTGGACGCGACGGCTTACAGCAACAGGTTATTGCGACAAGAACAGCAATGAGCGACAGAGAGTAGGTTTCGCCAGAGATCTATAGCGATTAACGTTGGATCTTAACGTGCATTTTACGTTCTTATACGAAAAATCAACCCCGCTCACTAAGCTTAGAACGAAACGGTTTTCGACTTTTTACCAAAGTCTCGTTACGGTAAAGACATGCAGGCTACTCGTCTTTTAGCGGGTGCACACTGGTGGCTTCGGTCGCGAACCCTGCATGGCAGAAGCACATGTGCGCCTCGCCCGACTCTCCCAGCTGGACACTTTTCCAGCGAGCTCTACTCAATCAGAAAAATCTTATCAAGCGCCACGGGCTTTACCTTTGTTAAAGAGGCATTAGTGCGTGGTTTTATCAGAAAACCAATGAGGATTTGCCATGAAGCGACCTAAGCGTGATATGAACCAACGTGCTTTTGAAAAAGGTTACCAAATAGGCTTGTCGGGACGATCCAGTGATCTCTGCCCACACTATGTTGGCACACAAAAATTCAACTGGATGCAGGGTTGGCGTGAAGGCCGGGCCGACCAATGGGACGGCCTCAATGGCGCAACCGCATGCCATAAGCTGTCTGGGTTCTGACCTTTTTTCGAAGGGTGAGGACCTCACCACGCTGAAAGAACACCTATTCGCGAACTTTCGGGGGTTGTTTTTGTCACAAGTGCTACCATAGTAGATTGCACATTTGACGGAGCAGTAAACGTGACAACTCCCCCACTTCAACAGCTCGAGCAATGGCTCGACAGCCAGATCATTGGTCAAGAGGACCTGATCCACAAACTACTCATCGCCTTGCTGGCGGATGGCCACCTGCTGGTTGAAGGCGCTCCTGGTCTCGCGAAAACTCGCGCGATAAAACAAATGTCCGAGGGTATTGAGGGCAGCTTCCATCGAATTCAATTCACACCCGACTTGTTGCCCGGCGACGTTACAGGTAGCGATATATTTCGCCCGCAGCAAGGCGTTTTCGAGTTCCAACAAGGGCCCATTTTCAATAATCTGATCCTAGCCGATGAAATCAACCGCGCACCGGCGAAAGTCCAGTCAGCACTACTCGAAGCCATGGCAGAGCGACAGGTGAGCATTGGTACACGCACCTATCCACTGCCCGAATTGTTCTTGGTAATGGCGACTCAGAATCCTATCGAGCAAGAGGGCACCTACCCGCTTCCAGAAGCACAGCTCGATCGCTTTCTAATGCAAGTCAACGTCGGCTACCCCGATGCGAAAGCTGAAGCCCTCATCCTTAAGCTCACTCGAAACGAAGCAAGCGGCGATGCACCGTCCGTCCCGGGAGAAATCTCTCAAGAAACTATTTTCGCGGCGCGTCAGGCCGTTTTGAATATCCATATGGCTCCCGCGGTAGAGGAATATATCGTCCAGCTTATTATCGCGACACGTCAGCCTGAGAATTACGACGCCGAGTTAGCCGAATGGCTTGAATTTGGTGCTAGCCCACGCGCGACCATAGCCCTCGACCGATGCTCCCGCGCCAATGCCTATCTTCACGGACGTGATTACGTAAGTCCTGACGATGTGCAAGCTGTCGCCATGGATTGTTTGAAGCATCGACTCATCGTGTCCTTCGAAGCTGAAGCCGCGGGTATTACCAGTGCCAGCTGCGTTGAGCGCCTACTGAAAACTGTTCCGGTCGGCTAGCGCTATGAAGTTGCGGCTGGATGAACCAGTCAAAGGCGCGGCGATCGATCCGGCTGCACTTATTGCAACGCGTTTTTTAGCGCGGCATATTGATGTGACCCGCTCCACTCGCGCATTGGCCCACTTAGCGGGGGCAAAACGGTCTGCGCGCCGGGGTCGTGGCGTCGAATTTGACGAAGTGCGCCAATACGCTGCAGGAGACGATGTCCGATCAATCGACTGGAGAGTAACCGCGCGAAGTGGTGAACCTCATACCAAACTTTTTCACGAAGAGCGCGAACGGCCTGTGCTAGTCACGTTAGATCTTCGGAAAAATATGCGCTTTGGGTCTCGCAATTGCTTCAAGTCAGTTCTCGCAGCACACACTGCCAGCGCCCTACTCTGGTCAGCGCTTGAGCGCGGTGAGCGTATTGGCGCTATGACTTACGCGGGAACCGAGACATTTGACGTCCGCCCCCAGCGATCTCGACGATCGGTGCTCCGTTTTATTGGTGATATCGAATCCGCTACCGCACACGCTGCTAATGCAAACAGTGACATGGGTTTTGCGGAACATCTGAATCAGTTACAGCGAATTGTGCGACCAGGGAGTAGCGTCTTTTTAATCAGTGATTTCCATGACGCCCTAGCGCCAGAAGCAATCGAAAATCTCAGGCGGCTTATTCGTCATGTCCAAGTGACGGCTATTGCGATCAGCGATCCCCTGGAGCAACAGCTTCCTTCAGCTGGCCGTTATGTCGTATCTGATGAACAGGGTCGTAGCTCTTTGGACACTGGCAATGACACTGTACGCAAACAGTATGAGGAAGAGTATCAGCAAAGCCGAAACCAATTATTTAAAACACTGCAGAGCCTTCGAATACCCATGATCGAATTGTCGACCGCTACTGCTCCGCTACCCACTTTGCAACGTTATTTCCCGGGCAGGTAGCAATCGGTGGACCCAGAAACATTACTGAACAATATGGCGCCTTTACGGCAACCCGAGGCAATCAGCTGGTGGCCACCTGCGATAGGCTGGTGGATAGTCGCCGGTCTACTCACTCTTGCATTGGTTATCACTGCTCTGGGGTTATGGCGTCGCTACCGAGCTGCCCGCTATCGCCGAATCGCCCTGAAGAGCCTCGAGCAACAAGCAATGACTGGTGACGTCACGGTAAGTGCTGTTAATCGATTACTCAAAGCAGTGGCCTTGCATTGCTGGCCCAATCAGGAGGTGGCTGACTTATCGGGGAAAGCCTGGACAGAATTTCTCGCCAGTAGCACTAAAAAGGCCTGCGCCAACGGTAGCTTTGAGGAATTACTAACTATTTATCAAGCCCCAGATAAACCGGCGACAGAGACATTACTGAACGCCACACGACACTGGATTGCTAAGCATCGGAGAGACCATGATTGAGCTCTCGTTACCCTGGCTTCTTTTGCTCGCGCCAGCACCTTTAATCATGCGTCTTCTCCGCCCCGCAGCTAATACCGATGAGGCGGCCATTGAAGCGCCCTTTGCGTATCGATGGCGGAGCCTGAGCGCAACACGACGCTTTGTATTCAAAGGCAGGCCAACATCCCTGATATTACTCTGGCTGATTTGGCTGTTGTTGGTCGTCGCATCAGCCCGCCCTCAGTGGGTGGGTGAACCGATAGAACTTGCCAACTCAGGACGTGATCTCATGCTGGCACTGGATCTATCGGGCAGTATGCAGATCGAAGACATGCTTGTGGGTAACGTGGCAGTTTCAAGGATTGAAGCGGTTAAGGCTATTGCGTCTGACTTTACCCAGAGAAGATCGGGCGATCGCGTAGGCTTGATTTTGTTTGGCACAAAAGCGTACGTACAGGCGCCTTTATCGTTCGATATAAAAACAATCACTCGGTTCATACGAGAGGCACAACTCGGTTTCGCAGGCGAAGATACCGCCATTGGCGATGCGCTTGGGCTCGCCGTTAAACGTCTGCGAGAACGCCCCGTCGAGTCGCGCGTGCTCATCCTATTAACCGATGGGCAAGATACGGCAAGCACCGTAGATCCCATGGAAGCTGCGGCACTGGCATCAGAAATGGGTGTCAAAATTTACACCATTGGCATCAGTCGGCGACTCGGAAATAACACCACCGGATCGGGAGAAGTCGACGAGGCACTACTGAATGCTGTCGCTCTGGCGACAGGCGGCAGGTATTTCAGGGCACGCAATCCCGCAGAGCTACAAGGTATTTATCAAGCTCTTGACGAGCTCGAGCCTGTCGAGCAAGAAAAAACCACATTTCGACCAGTGCGCTCACTGAGTTTTATCGCTATCGCAAGCGCCCTCCTTCTCGCGCTCTTGATGATTCTATTACGCAGTCCACTGCCGCGCCTGGGCGTCCAGCGCAGCGCATCGACGGAGATCGGTTGATATGGTCGTCGATGGCTTTCACTTACTGCGCCCAGATGCGCTCTGGCTACTGCTACTGGTCATCCCATCCGCATTGCTTCTACAGCGCGCCAGCCAGCGGGCAGGCACTTGGCAAAAAGCGATCGACCCCGATCTACTCAAATACGTACTGGTTGGTCAATCCACTACTCGGCGGCGCCATGGCCACTGGTTGATCGCACTTGCACTGGCGCTTGCCGTGTTTGCGATAGCCGGACCAAGTGTAAAGAAAGTTGAAGTCCCGGTCTTTCAACGGGCGGATGCATTAGTGATCGTGCTGGACTTGAGTGCCTCAATGACCGCTGCTGACACACAACCGAGTCGAGTGCGGCGCGCCCGACAGAAAATTCTAGATGTCCTAGCTGAACGCAATGAAGGCGTCACCGGTATGGTGGTATACGCCGGAGATGCGCACGTTGTCGCACCCCTTACTGATGATCGTCGAACCATTGAGAACCTGCTACCTGCGCTCGATCCCAGCATCATGCCTTTACCAGGCTCCGATGCGACTGCCGCCATTACCGCAGCCGCCGAGCTACTGGTTGCCGCAGGTGTTGCCAACGGTCAGTTGTTGTTGATCACTGACGATATACCGAAGTTTGACGCAAGCGATGTTCGGCGCGCTCTCGATAATGCCAACGCGTCGATTAGTATTCTCGGCATCGGTACTCGGGCAGGTGCACCTATTCCGCGAGCGGACGGTGGCTTCATTCGCGATCAAAAGGGTGACATTGTCGTGCCAGGCCTACCCATTAATCGACTGGAAGATATCGCCGAAGAACTCAATGGACGCTACGAGACCGTCACCTTGGATAGCGCCGACTTAGACTCACTATTACTGGCACCGGCACTCACTGACTCAGGTGAAATACAACTGGATAGAAAAACAGACACCTGGCTCGACCAAGGGAATTGGCTGGCTTTGCTGTTGGCTCTTGGCTGCTTACCGCTGTTTAGGCGAGGCGCCATCACACTGCTATTGCTTGCGCCGCTGCTCTACAGTCAGCCAAGCGATGCACAGACGTTTCGTGATCTATGGCTGACGCCCGACCAACAAGGGATCCGGCTATTGGAACAGGGAGACCCCAAGGCCGCTGCAGACCTATTCAACGATCCCAATTGGCGAGGCACCGCACATTATCAAGCCGAAGACTGGCTCAAAGCAGTGGATAGTTTCGATAACCCTAATGACGCCAATAGCTTGTACAACAAAGGCAATGCCCTAGCGAAAGCGGGCGAGTATCAAAGAGCCATCACCGCCTACGATGAATCGTTGGCGCTTAAGCCCGATGCCGAAGATACGCTCTTCAATCGAGATTTGGTCGAACAATTGTTACAACAGCAAGATAACCAGCAGTCAGAGCAAGGGGAAGAAGGCGACCAAAACGAGCAAGATCAATCTCAAGACGGCTCCGAGGGCAATGACTCAAAAAATCAATCTGAGAATGACGGTGATGACACGGAATCGCAAAATCAAGATGGCAGCAGCGGTCAATCGGAGGGTGGCTCTGAGGGTGATGGAGAGTCTGAGGGGTCAAGTAGTGACCAGTCTGGCGGCCAACCCATGGAAGAAGATGGCGAACAAACGAACGATGCCATGAGAGAGGCCATGGAGAGAGAGCTTGACGCACAGACGCAAGCGAAAATGAGTAAATTTGATGAGGCGCTCGAGGAACAGCAAGCCCTCGAGCAATGGTTACGAAGAGTGCCCGATGATCCCGGCGGTTTACTGCGTCGTAAATTCCGTTATGAAAGTATTCAGAGACTCCGTAAGGGAGAGGAACCGGATGAAGATATTCGCTGGTAAATGGCCTGCATGGGCTGTGCTGGTAGTCGCCATTTTTACTGCCGCGTCCAATGCCCAAGCACGCGTTACCGCCACTGTCGATCGAACCGATATCGCTATGGGTGAAACATTGCGCTTGACGCTCACTGCCAACGAGGCAGAGCGACCCGATGAAATAGACCTGAGTCAGCTCACCAAAGACTTTGACATTCTTCAGCGTTCAAGCGCCACCAGCGCCCGAATTATCAGCGGCGAGCAAAATGTCACGCGCACTTTAGAGCTTGAACTCGGCCCAAAACGGGATGGCCTTCTGACGGTACCGGCACTCAGCTATGACGGACGCCGCACAACACCCATAGCCATCAAAGTGCGCCCTCAGCCGGACGTAAACCTGGGCGACGAACTGGTCTACTTTGACGCAAAAGTCGACCAGGATGAAATTTATGTTCAAGCGCAGTTAATCCTTACCGTGACGCTCCAACAGGCTATTAATTTAGATAACCGTGCTATATCCGAACTAGATATTCCCGACACCTACGTCGAACCCCTAGAACAAAAGACCTACCAGCGGCGTATTTCGGGTCGGCTGTGGCAGGTGACTGAGTTGCGCTACGCCCTGTTCCCACAACAATCGGGAGCGCTCACAATCCCCCCGATCACTTTTTCAGCGCGCGAGTTACTGCCGGGACGATCACTGCTTGGCGCTCGGCTGGGCCGCCGCATTGCCTTGGCGTCTCAAGCGATTAAGGTTCCCGTTAAACCCGTTCCCGCAAGCTTTCCAGGATCCGTTTGGCTGCCGGCAAAGAGCCTAGCATTGAGCGATCGCTGGAGCTCACCACCGGGAGCATTGACCATCGGTGACTCGTCGACGCGAACGATCGAGATAACCGCCGACGGGCTGCAGGGAAGCCAGTTACCGCCCTTAACCAGTCTTATGGGTGTTAACGGGCTGTCAGGCCTGAAGTTTTATCCGGACCAAGAAACCGTCGAGCAACAAGAAATTGCCGCGGGCATTCAAGGTTACCGCTTACAAAGCGAGGCGCTTGTTGCAACAACCGAAGGTAGCTGGACGCTGCCTGCTTTAGAGGTCCCCTGGTGGAATACTGAAACCGACTCACTGGAGTATGCACGCATCCCGGAAGTGACGATCACGATTGATCTTGCGGCAACAAGCTCAGTACCTACGCTTGAAAGTGTGGAACAAGTCCCCCCCAATCTCATGGACGGTGATTTCAGTCTCATTAACGTGTGGCAGCTCGTAGCAGCCGCTGGCTGGTGTCTTGCGCTAATAATGGCGTGGCTTCTACGGCGTCGCCCGCGAGGGCCCGTGAGTGACCAGCCTCATACTCCGCGCTTCCCCGCCATCGGTAATCGACAACTCGTACCACTCAGATTGGCCTGCAGTGAAAATAATCCAACCGCGGCAAGAGAGGCGCTGCGCCTGTGGGGCCAGTGTTGGCTTGCGACCGATGAACTTCCCACGCTCTCATTGATTGCCAAAAATGTAGATTCGGAGCTCGCTCACGAGATCGAAAGGCTCGAGGCTGCACTTTGGGGAGACAATCAAAATAACTGGCGAGGAAACCAGTTATTCGGAGAGGTTAAACGGCAAGGCCGGCACCTAAAAGACACGAAGACCGATGAGCTCGCACTTTATCCGCTAAGTTAGTGCACATACCGTAAAGATAAGTACTTCCTTGGAAAAACAGTGACTGCTGACCAGTCGGGCAGCCTTAATCAACGCTTAAAATCTGGTCTTATTATTGTCGTTAAGGGCAAAGCCTGTAACTGCATCGCAGTCTCAAAACGTGTATCATCTGCGACTTTCATAACCTGAGCCACCAGGCTTATTCAGCAGAGAATCGTAAGAGCCTTTAACAGCTGAGCGCAAAAACGTGCAACAAAGAACTGCAAGAGCCGCGAAAAATGGATGTCGATAAATGAAACTGTTGTTAGCTGAGGACGATGCGCAGGTTCGCACAGAATTACGCGAGTTGCTCTCTGAAGAAGGCTACACCGTGGTGACCGCAAGCGACGGTATCGAAGCGTTTGAAAAATTTCGCGACGATAAGGACATCGACGTTCTGTTGCTCGATATTCGAATGCCCCGCTGTACTGGCTTACAGACCTTAGACGCCATTCGAAAGATCGATGTAGGCTCAGAGCGTATCTTTGAAACTATTTTTATCACTGGCAACAATGACAGCGATTCAGTCGTGTCTGCATTAAAGCTCGGTGCATTATCGTTCTTATTCAAGCCCATTGTCGTTGAGCAACTGTTAGCAGAGATTGATGCAGCCAAAGAAAGCGTCAATCAACGTCGCTATAAGCGCCTTCAGCGGGAAGTATTAGAAGCCCAAATTGAAGAAAATAAAGGCCGACTATCTCAACTAACCCAAGAACTTGATGGAGGATATACTGCCGCCATTCACATGCTAGCACTATCCGCAGAACACTATATCCCTGGGATTGAGCTGCACATCCATCGCGTTGGGGAAATGGCATCTGTGCTCGCTAACCGCCTCGGATTTGAAAAAAAGGACGTGCAGAATATTCGGTTCGCCGCAGCTTTACACGACATTGGCAAACTCAAGGGCCCTGAAGAGCTTTACAATGCCGAGCGAACACTCACCTCTGAAGAGTTTGAGATTACTAAAGCGCATACGCACAACGGCGAGGAATTCCTGAGTCACTCTAGCAACCCAGTTTTCAAGCTTGCGGCTGTCATAGCGGCGCAGCATCATGAACACCACGATGGTAGTGGGTATCCCAATGGCTTGGAGGGCGACGAGATCGCTATCGAGGCAGCCATCATGCATGCAGTGGATGTCTACGAAAATTTGCGGGCGCCACGACCGTATCGAGAAGAGCTTCCTCACCATATCGCAATTGGCATTATGATCGACGGTGACGACAAGTCATCACCCGATCACTTCCATCCGCGTGTTTTACAGGCATTACTGGCTCAACATCGCGATATCGAGGCAATTTACGAGCGTTACCGACCTACTAAGGCCTAAGACTAGGACCGGTAACGCCGTAACATCAATCCGACAACGAGCGCTCCACAACTTCAAATACGTCTCGCGACAAGTCTGGGACGTCCGCAATACGCTGTAGTTCAGCCTTCATCAGCCCGCTGCCGTGCGCGTAACGCTTGTAGCGGGTCAATGGTGTGCAAAGTCGAGCGGCGATCTGCGGGTTAACGGACTGCAATGTAATAATCGCATCCGCGAGCAAGGTATAACCCGCACCATCTTTTCGGTGAAAGCCTACCGGATTGCCGTTAGCGAACGCGCCAATGAGTGCACGAATTTTGTTCGGGTTACGCCAATCAAATGCTTCATGTTGTTGCAACTGCAGAACGTGATCCACTGTTCCCTCGTCCGACCACATAGCCTGCAAGCTAAACCATTGGTTCACAATCAGAGCTTCGTGCTGCCAGACCTCATAAAACGACGCCAATGCACCAGCTGCGCTATCGGTACCACCTCGATAAAGCAGTTGTCGGAGGCATGCGAGGCGATCGGTAAGGTTGTCAGCGCTGGCAAGTAACTCATGGGCCTCTTCGGCAGAACCTTTCTCGGTACACCCCAAATAATCAAGAGCAATGTGCCTCAACGCACGTCGACCAATCTGCTCGCCCGTCGCCTGATACTCCCCATTACTTAGCATAGAGGCATACAGTGTGTGCCACTCTTCCTCAAAATGCGTCGCTAACAGTCGCTTAACCGCCTCACGAGCATCACGAATAACAAAGACATCAACAAGACCGCGATTAGCGGCTATGTCGGCGAGATAATCCTCCGTTGGCAGGCTCAGCAGCTGGGCTTTTACTGCCGGCTCGATGTCCGAAACCAGAGCTTGCTGATAAGCGCTAATAAAGCCATCGGCAATGGCTCCACCAGCGGCAACGGTATCGATAACCTGCGTTGCGTATCGCTGGAAGGCATCCCATCGAACAAAATCGTTATCGTCATTGGCGATCAGAACTTGAAGGTCGCGCTCCGATTGCTGCATTTCCAGTCTCACGGGCGCGGAGAAATCCCTGAGCAATGAAGGTACTGGCTCAGAGCCAATACCCTCGAAAACGAAGCTCTGCTCCAAGTCAGTGATCTCTAGCAGCTCTGTGCTCGTACCCGATGCCAATGTCACTGGCTCGCCGTCGCACAACAGTCCCAAGGCGAGTGGTATGTGCAGCGGTGGCTTTGGCGTTTGGTCGGCTGCACCAACATTGGATTGACTGACGTGTAACGTGTAGCGCTGAGCGTCCACATCGTACGTGCCGCTGATCGATAGTGTGGGTGTGCCCGCTTGCTCATACCAACGTCGAAACTGCTGTAAATCTCTACCTGAAGCCGTCTCCATCGCCACAACAAAGTCGTCGCATGTCACTGCCTGTCCGTCATATCGCTCAAAATAATATTTGGCGCCCGCGATGAACGTTTGATGTCCGAGTAAGGTATGGAGCATGCGAACGACTTCCGCGCCCTTCTCATACACAGTGAGCGTATAGAAATTGGATATCTCAATGAAGCTGTCGGGACGAACTGGGTGAGACATGGGGCCCGAATCTTCTGCGAATTGATGCGTCCGCAAAAACTGCACGTCTTCAACGCGCTTAACGCCACGTGAATTCATGTCACCTGAAAATTCTGAATCTCTGAAAACAGTGAAGCCTTCTTTTAAGCTTAACTGGAACCAATCTCTGCAAGTGACACGGTTACCTGAGTAATTATGGAAATACTCATGGGCCACGATCGCCTCAACGCGCTGATAACCCATATCCGTCGTAATATCCGGAGAAGCGAGGACACAAGACGTATTGAAAATATTTAAGCCTTTGTTCTCCATTGCGCCCATATTGAAGTCATCGACAGCAACAATATTGAACAGGTCTAGATCGTATTCGAGACCATAGATCTCTTCGTCCCAACGCATCGAACGCTTGAGCGAATCCATGGCGTGGCCACAGTAGTTAATGTCCTTGGCCTCGACATAGATCTTCAGCGCGACAGCTCGGCCGGACGCTGTAACAAAGCTGTCCTCGTAACATTCAAGATCGCCCGCTACCATGGCAAACAAATAACAAGGCTTTGGCCAAGGGTCGTGCCATATTGCGCGATGCCGACCTTCAGGCAATGGTTCCTCGCTGACTAGGTTGCCATTACTCAGCAGTACTGGGCACGTTGCTGCATCGGCTTCCAAGGTCACAGTGAATATTGCTAAAACATCGGGACGATCGGGGTAAAACGTTATTTTCCGAAAGCCCTCTGCTTCACACTGCGTGCAATAAATAGTGCGCGAGCGATATAAACCTTCGAGCGAGGTGTTGTCTTCGGGGTGAATTTTGACGCGCGTTTCAAGTTTTACACTGTCCGCCAACTCAGGAATTGTGAGTACATGACCATCGTAAATAAACTCCTCGGCAGACAGCTCTACTCCATCGATTGCTAGGTGTTCCAAAGCTAGCTGCTCACCGTCGAGGGTCAATGCGGCACCCGGTTGACCCGTGCGAACTAGACTGAGCTCGGTATCGACCAGGCTATAGCCATCAAATACCTGCACCCGCATGGCAACCTCGGTTACCGAAAATACTGGGACTTGGTAGTCCTTGCGATAAATCGTTTTAGGAGCGCCGTCTCGCATTATCCATTCACCTTAAGTTCTACGTTATACCCACCGTACTTACGAATATTAATCACACCCGTATCGAGTATCAGATATTGCCCTTTGATGCCCATTAGGGTGCCCGCCACTTCAGGCGTTTTATCCAAATTGTGGGCTTTGACCTTAGTAGGCCACTCCAAAACAGGAAACTGAATATCGATATCGTCGCCGTCTTCAAGCCAAGTAATGGCATTGAGACCAAACCGCTGCTGCAAGTCCTTTAGGCCATCCTCACAAAGCCCCGCAAGCTCTCGCTGTTTCGCCTTGAGATCAACCGCCTCACCGTTGCCCTTAAGCATGGTCTGCCACGCCGTCTTATCGCCTACATGTTGTCCAAGAAGTATTTCGACCAACCCCGATTGATAACGCGTTGAGACGCGCGCGATCGGCCTTGCTTGTGTGGCACCTTGGTCCAACCAGCGTGTGGGGATTTGTGTTCCGCGAGTGATACCTACTTTGATACTCGAGGTGTGAGCCAAATAAACATAATGATCGATATTGCAGTTAGCCTCGCCCCATTCAGGTTCGCGGCATGTGCCCTCTGCAAAATGACATTTCTCCGGCTTCATAATGCACGTATCGCATTGAGCGAGTCGCTGGAAACAGGGATAGCAGTAGCCTTGATTAAAACTTTTTTTAGTCAATCGGTTGCAGTGCACGCAGTTGATATTCCCCAAAAAATTCAGACTGAGTGACTGCCCAAGGAATTGATTCATCGCCAACGTTTGCTCGCCTGCAACCCATTCGTAACTTACTGGGCTGCTCAGGCTTGTGCGCATTTTTCTAATAGAACCCGTTACCAACGTCACGACGTCTCCTCATTTTTTAGCCATTTTATGGGTTGCGGCTCGTCACAACTGTCGCCAGCCTTGTGGCCCTTATCGATGTAACCAATGCGCTCTTCTGCAGCCAAATTAAGTTCGCCCCACGCAATAATTGCTTTCATGCAATGTTCACGCTGCTCTCCGGTCACGCGGCGACCATCCGGCCAGCGACCTGTTTGCACCGCAGCGACCATGTTGTCATATACATCGCGCCCCATGGCTTTAATCGTTTCGAGGTAAGGATCAGACAAGAAAAAAACTCCGTTATTAACGTTTACCCATTCGGGAAATGAGGCCTATAACACCGCCAAGAATAAACCCGACAACCAACCCACCGAAATGTGCGCCATTTGCGATAGCGCCCATGCCGAAAAAACTCAAAGTGCCAGTCAGGCCAATAAATAGCCAAATCAGCATGAATATCATAAGTCCCGCGGGCACTGGCTCTAGCCAATTGGGACGCAACAAATTGCCCGCGAAAATAAATCCCAAGAAGGCATACACCACACCAGACATCCCACCAAATACCGAGGGGCCCGATACAAGATACTGCACACTGTTGCTGAATATAGCGGCCACAAAAAACAGTCCCAGTAAATTTAGGGAACCAATTCGCGACTCGATTCTGCGGCCAAACTCCCAAATCCATAAGCTGTTAAATACCAAGTGCATCCAACTAAAATGCAGCAAGGCGGGCGTTATAAACCGCCACCAATCCCCTGGCTTATCAAACTGAGTGCCTGCTGCGGTTACTTCAAAGGGCACAAAATTAAAGAACTGCAACAAGGTCACAATCCGCAACTGGTAGAACAGCAGAAAAACGAGGGTACTTACAGCGACTAATCCAAATGAGGCGGGATTCTTTAAGATGCTATTTGGCAAGGGTATCGGACCAACGTAATTTATCTCGGCAGCTCGCATAAAAACTGTAGCCAGGAGGATGAAGCAAGGTAAGCCGCTCTTTCTTCTTACGAACAATAACGGCATCGCCAGGCAAAGCGGTAAGAGACACCTGACCGTCGCAAGTCACCGGCGGATGGATTTGATTACGGGATACGACGTCGATACGTATTTCGGAATCACCATGAACAACAATTGGCCGACTGGTCAGCGAATGTGGAAACATGGGTACGATAGCAATCGCATCCAAAGCGGGGTTCATAATGGGTCCGCCACCAGACATAGAGTAGGCAGTCGACCCAGTGGGCGATGATAAAATCAGCCCGTCGGCATTGAGTCGGTACACAAACTCGCCATCGATGGTTAACTCAAACTCCACCATTTGTGCCGATGTACCTGAGTTCACAACAATATCGTTGAGCGCCTCTGCTTGGCCGATGATCTCAGTCCCGCGACGAACCTCTACGTCTAAGAGAAAGCGCGAATCACGTGTGTAGTCACCGTCGAGCACCGAATTAACTTGAGTGATCAATTCATCGGGGCTCACGTCAGTGAGGAATCCCAGTCGCCCTCGATTGATACCAATTACCGGCGTCGCATGACGAACTAGGGTGCGCGCCGCACTCAGCAAAGAGCCATCACCGCCAATAACAATCGCTAGGTCCACCATTGCTCCAATCGCGTCGCGAGATTTCATAGCTCGCTTTTCGAAGTGCGCTAACGTGGCAAGCCTGTCCTCCATAGTCACTTCAATGCCACGGGCATCAAGCAACTTGAGTAGGTCAGCGACGATCTCTGCGACGCCCGGATGCTCACGACGACCAAGCAATCCGATTCTAGTAAATTCTGTGGTCATAAGTGACTCTCTGCAGCTACTGGCGGCTAACTGGCTAAAAAGCTAGCGGCCTTTTTATCGATTCGCGGTTCCCTCGGGACATCAATCTAGACCGACGTTATTGCCCTCTAACACTCGCTCTGCGCGATAGCTTGAGCGGACGAAGGCGCCCGAAACAACTTCTCGAAAGCCTCGCTCCAAACCCCATTCTCGATACAGCTCAAACTCATCGGGCGTGACGTAGCGCGCGATAGGAAAATGGTTCCGTGTGGGTTGCAGGTACTGCCCAAGCGTGAGTACGTCGACGTCATGGGCGCGACAGTCGTCCATACACTGCTTAAGCTCGTCTTCAGTTTCACCCAAGCCAAGCATTAATGAGGTCTTGGTAATCACGTCCGGACGACTACGCTTCCCACGTGCAAGTACATCGAGTGTTTGCTGATAGCCTGCGCGCGGATCGCGCACTGGGTGCGTCAATCGTTCCACTGTCTCGATATTCTGTGCGAAAACTTCGATTCCCGAGGCGACGAGCGTGTCCACAGCCGTTAAATCCCCGAGGAAATCAGGTGTCAAAGCCTCAACCGCAGTCTCAGGATTGAGCGTTTTTACGGCCTTGACGACTGCAGCGTAATGACCCGCGCCTCCGTCGTCTAAATCGTCTCGGTTAACCGATGTGAGCACGACATATTTCAGCCCCATCAACTGCACTGCTTGGGCCGTATTGGCGGGCTCTTCCGCATCTAGCCAACCCTTGGGGTTACCCGTGTTGACTGAGCAAAAGCGGCACGCGCGAGTACAAACATCGCCCATTAGCATAATGGTCGCGGTACCCGCACTCCAGCACTCGCTCATATTCGGGCATTTTGCTTCCTCACACACTGTCGCCAAGCGATGCTCGTGAACAATGCCGCGCACTTTTTCGAATTTGGGACTGCTTTTTATGCGCATGCGGAGCCAGTCGGGTTTCGCGAGTCGACCGGCATCCTCTGTCGAACGCTTGATGCCGTCTTTTATCGCAGCAATACCTCGGTCATTGACAAACTTTTCACCGCTGGCAACTTGCACCGTAGGTATGAGTTTCGTGGTCATGGGGACGCCTCATAGAATCAGCCCCCATTATACCGACGTTGGGGTATGAAGTGGGCTTAGTATGCCTCACAAATTTTTGCCTGATCGACCTAGCTTTCCGCCGCTGTCACGTGCACGGGGACGCCATTTATCGCGGCATTACCGCTCAGTGCGTCGAAATACCGTGCATCGGTGACATCGTTACAGCTAACACCCGCATGATCATTGGCGATAGTCATTTTCGTGCCATTCCGATTATGGCCGTAACCGTGGGGCAAACTGACGACGCCCGCCATAATCTCATCGCTCACCTCGACCTTCGCTCGAACGGATCCAGCACTACTAGCAATCTGAACATCGTCGCCTGCACACCAGCCCTCCCGCTCGGCATCGACCGGGTTGACCATCAACGTACAGCGGTCTTTACCCTTTACCAAGCGACGGAAATTGTGCATCCATGAATTACAGTCTCGTACATGTCGTCGCCCAATGAGGCTATATGGCGCATCGCTGTCGGTATCGTTTAGCAATCGTTCCAAGTCGTGTAGAACTGCGGGCACAGCGAGATCTATCTGCTGACCGGGCGTTTTCAAACGTCCCGGGAGCAAAGGCTTCAGAGGACCCAAGTCAACCCCCGAAGGATTGCTCTTAAGCACCGCAAGATCCAATTGCTCGGCACTCGCTTGCCCATAAGGCCCTGCTTTTAGGCCAAAGTCGATGATGACCTCTGGTGCTGGTGAAGGCTTGCTATCGAGACCTAAACCTTCGGCTACGCGCTGGCCTAAGGCTTCAAAGATCTCCCAATCATGGAGGGCGTGTTCGGCCTTTTCAAAAACTGGTGGGTTATAGCGCGCGGTGTTGCGCATCGCATTAACGTGGAAAGCGAGATCGTAATGATCGTGCTCAAGGGGCGACGTCGGCGGCAAAATGATGTCTGCATGGCGAGTCGTTTCATTGATCCATGGATCAAGAGACACCATGAAGTCCAGTTGCTCCAGTGCATCATCAAGCTTATGTCCTGACGGGGTCGAGAGAACCGGATTCCCTGCTCCAGTGAACAGAACACGAATTTGCCCTTCTCCCTCGGTTGTGATCTCTTCGGCTAATACGGATGCAGGTAGCTCGCGATCAAATTCTGGTAGCTGACTGACCCTCGAAGAATGCCGTCCGAAGCCTCCCGGCGAGGTATTTTCCACCTGATCCACGGCGGGCAGCGTGAACATACTACCGCCTTCGCGATCGAGGTTACCTGTCAAGATATTGAGTACCTGAATCGCCCACTGACACAGCGCACCATAGCGCTGCGTTGACACCCCCATACGTCCATAGCAGATGGCCGCATCGGCGTGTGCAAAGTCATACGCCACTTGCTCGATGTGCTCAGCACTGATGCCCGTTTTCTCCGACGCCACCTCCGGGGTAAAGCGCTCGACGGCAGACTCGATGGCGTCAAGGCCCACCACAAAATCCTGTAGATTTCGCAGGCGAACCCAGCCCTTGACCACGACGGTGCGGATGATCGCGAGTAACAGCCAGGCATCAGAGCCGGGCTTAATCGCTATATAGTCGCTGCTCAGACTTGCCGTTTCGGTTCTTCTCGGATCGACGACCACCAACTTGCCGCCTCTCGCAGTCAGTGATTTTATTCGCTTACGCACATCAGGGACGGTCCAAATGCTGCCATTTGACGCAATCGGATTAGCACCCAGCATTAGAAAATAATCGGTGCGATCGATATCGGGTATGGGGAACAGCAGCTTGTGACCAAATAACCACAGGGAAACGAGGTGATGTGGTAATTGGTCGACTGACGTTGCGGAAAACCGATTGCGCGTTCTCAAATGCCGAAACAGCGACCCCTGATGAGTCATCATGCCGTAGTTATGGACCGTTGGATTACCCAAATAAACGCCAACGCTGTCTACGCCATTGGCTTGAACGGCTTTGACTAGAGCTGATGCGACGGTGTCGAGAGCCTCAGACCATTGGATAGGGACGAAGTCATCGCTGCCATCATCACGACGCACTCGTTTGACGGGAGAGCGCAGCCGATCTGGATCGGAATGAATATCTTGGAGTGCAACCGCCTTCGGGCAAATGTGACCTCGACTTAGGGGGTCGTCAGGATCGCCTTTGATGCTAATAATCTGATCGCCCTGTGTTTCGATTAACAGCCCGCAGATCGCCTCGCAGAGATGGCAAGCTCTATGGTGAATCACTTTTTGTTGTTCCGACACAGGTCGCTCCTTGTTATCTTGCTACATGATTAGTGCAACGCCGGACTCGGCTTCTCTCAGCGTGGACTGCATAGAATATATCGCTATCTTTCGGTCGATGGTATGTTTCATCCACAATACACCCTGTGTGCGACCCGTCGAGTTGATCCATTAACATGTCCGACCTCACCCGAACAGATTGCCTTTGGTGGCATGACACGCCGGCCATTGATCTACCGCAGCGCATCGAACCACCTGATAACAATGTGGACGTTGCGATTGTCGGCGCGGGTTTCACGGGGCTGTGGACCGCGATCCACCTAAAAACGTTACTTCCCAATAAGAAGATCGTTGTACTAGAAGCTCACCACGTGGGTCATGGTGCCTCGGGGCGAAATGGCGGCTGGCTGATGGGTTCCTGCGAGGGACTGTCGGCATTCTGTAACGGTAGCGGGCAGCTCCCTGAAGACGTCATCACCGAGTTTCGCGACCTCGTGCCGAATTTCGTGAGTACCCTCGAAGCGCTCGCTATCGATTGTGATCTCAAACAAGGGGGTGGCATCTTCGCTGCCGCACGCTATCCGGCTCAACGCCTGCGCGCCGAAACGCTCCTTAAATCTCTCCACCAACTGGGTTTTGACGAACGTGATTATCGATGGCTGAGCCGCGAAGAGCTCGCTGAACGCGTCAGTGTCCATAACGGCCAAGGGGGCATTTACACCCCGCTCATCGCCACTCTGAACCCCGGGAAATTGCTCCGAGGTCTTGTTCGCGCTGCGCGTGACAAAGGTGTCGCGATCTACGAGTGCTCACCCGCAACCCTCGAAGATACTGGGGTTTTGGGCACGCCCTCGGGTAATGTTAATGCTAATAACATTATATGGGCCACAGAAGCCTATTCGAGTAACCCCACGCTGAAGAAGAGGCTACTGGCCGTTCAGAGCGGTATAGTTTGCACAGAGCCCCTAAGCCGCGCTCAATGGAACAACATTGGATTTGAACGGCACGAGGCTTTTTGTGATCTCAGCAGAGCGTCTACCTACCTGCAGCGCACCGCCGATGACCGCTTAATTGTCGGCGCGCGAGGCACGTACGCATTCAATAACCGTGCGCGAGATGCATTTTCAGCATCAGCTCACCGTACAAACAAGCGCATAGCGTTGGGGCGCGCACTGTTCCCACAGCTCGCTGAGGTAATGTTTACCCATTCGTGGGAGGGAAGCTTAGGCATTGGTAGAACGTTCAAGCCTCACATTGTTTTTGACCCAAAGCAGCGCATAGCAACAGCGGGCGGTTACATCGGCGAAGGCGTGGGTGCGAGTTATTTATTTGCACTGACGTTAGCCGAGGGACTTGCGGCAGTAGACTCCCCTCGCCTATCCATGCCTTGGGTGCACTGGGGCGATCTAGCGTCGCAAATACGCCGCTGGGAACACGAGCCGCTGCCGTGGCTAGGCTTTAACGGCGCAATGCGCGCGTTCGATGTCGAAGAATTTATGATCAACAAAGCGATCCCTGGCAGGCGCGCCATGCGCTGGCTCTGCAATCGACTCGAGAGGCTTATCGGTCATTGAGTCGCGATCACAGCGAAGCGTGGTTCACTCGAAGCAGCTAGAGACTAGGGCGATTACGTGACTTTTTGGCGTTGCTGGAAACCCGGCTCCAAATAGCGTTTCTCCGCCATAATAGCGCCCAGAATAGCGGCACTACGCGCAGCATCTTCGAACGTGTTGTATAGCGGCGCGAAACCAAAGCGAATAATGTTGGGGGCTCTAAAATCTACAATCACACCCGCCGCAATAAGTGCCTGGGCAATCGCAAAGCCTTGCTCGTGGGTAATCGCGATGTGACTGCCGCGGCACTCAGGATCACTTGGCGTGAGCACCCCGAAGCTCTCAAAGCATGCTTGAGACGCTAAGCATTCGAGAAAAAAACGGGTGAGCGCTAATGATTTTTCACGCAGTGCTGCCAGTGACACCTTATCAAAAATGTCGAGGGCAGCCTCGAGAGCACGCATCGCAATCACCGATGGTGTGCCTGCCTGATACCGCAGCACACCCTCGGCGGGTTGATAGGACGGTGTAAAGTCAAAAGGCTGTCGATGACCGAGCCATCCCGACAGCGGTTGAGACACTTGGTTTTGAAGTCGCTTTGCGACGTAGAGAAACGCCGGGGCACCCGGCCCACCATTCAAAAACTTATAGCCGCAGCCGACGCCAAAATCGACATCTGCTTGATCAAAGGCAACAGGCATTGCGCCGGCGCTGTGGGCAACATCCCAGCAGGTAAGTGCGCCCGCCGCGTGAGCCGATCTTGTCAACGCCGCCATATCATGCCGATAACCGGTGCGGTAATTAACCTCTGATAACAACAGAACGGCGACATCGCGATCTAAGGCTTGCTCGAGCTGATCAACTGCCACGGCCTTAACCACGCAGCGATTCGGGCCGAGCAGCTGAGCCAAGCCTTCCGCAATATAACGGTCAGTAGGAAAGTCCTGTGCTTCTACCAAAATCGTTGTGCGCTTGGGTCGCAGTGCCAAGCCCGTAGCCAAAAGCTTGAAAACGTTGATAGAAATACTGTCGCAGCACAGTACCTGCCCTGGTGCCGCACCGACAATAGGCGCAATTTTCTCTCCGACCGACTGGGGTAGGTCAATCCAGCCGTGGGTGTTCCAACTGCTAATAAGGTCTGTGCCCCACTCTGTGGCCACGGTTGTTTGCAATCGATCTAACACTGCTTTGGGCAGTACACCTAATGAATTGCCGTCGAGATAAATCGTATTATCTGGCAAGCAAAAATGATCTCTCAGAGGAGCTAGCGAATCATACTTATCGCGCTCTTGGGCTTTACTCACATTCATTCGTCGAAGCCTCGCCTCAGATACTTGATCAGCTCGCCAGTGGCATCTCGCAGAGGGTTGATCAAATCAAAATGATCGGTGCCTTCAAGATAGCGGTGTGTCGCATCAGACACGGCACCGGCTTGATCGACTGGAACGATAGAGTCTGTTAAGCCCTGCATCATCACCACGGGAGAAGTAAAGATACGCTTAGACGGCGACAACGATTCATACAGCCATGCGTTTTCCTGGGAGCTTCCACCCAGCAATTGCGCTACTGCTTTAGGGCAACTACCGTCTGCACGTCCGTAAGTCTCAAGGTCCGTTATCGCAGCAAGACCAATTGCAATAGCAGGTTTGGGTAGCGCGGGCTCTGACGCCGCCCACAAGGCTAATTGCCCCCCAGCTGAGTGGCCAGCTATCGCCCAAGGGGTGTCGCCACCTGTGTGCTGCAAGATAAACTCAACGGCCTCACCCACATCGTCAAACGTTGCGGGATACCCGCCTTCGCCCCCCACTCGTCGATACTCTGGCGCCCAGACATCAAAACCTTGCTCGAATAAGAAACTCGCCAGCGGCTTGATATGGGCGACATCGTAAGCCTCTAGCCAGCAACCTCCATGTATCAATACAACCAGAGGCGCTGCTGCGGTCAAAGGCGCTGCTGCAGTTTGCCGACTCCATAACAGGCCATACTGATCAGCCTGATCTCCGTAGCGCAGAATTTCAGTTGGCTTGAGGAAAGGCAGCTTAAGAATCTCATCAAAGCGTGTCTCTGCATGGACTGGCAATGATGTGCAAGAGAGTCCCAGTAAGAACAATAAAACTGATGACCATTTATTCATAGCGGGCCCAAACGAGATAAAACACTAAAGAGTAATACCTGAGTATAAAACAGTTACTGACATAACAGCCGGCTGCTTTACAGCGGTGATCGTCGGCGGGCGCTAGATCACGTTGCGGACAATCACTACCGTCGAGAGCCCTATCCACAGAGTGTTGAACGCCACCATCGTAGGCAACAATTTGCGCTCAGACACCCAAATTAGCAGCGCTGACGTGAACAACGTAATGATGTGGAGCTGCCAAATCTCTTTTTGCCATACAAGCCCCGGAAGAATCACCGCGGCCTTGGCGATCCATGCGACAGCTTCAACCACGTTGTAGTTAACCCAGTAGCCTTCCGTAAACCACATTCGATAGCTCTTAGCGATGTTAGAGAAACCTACTTGAGCGTAGACGCAGCCTGTTATTACTAAAAAAATAATCGAAGAAATAAATATTTCCACGTCACACTCCGGTTGTCGAAACGGGTTTGGGGCATTGGGATCAGCGCGATAACGAGTGCAGAGGTCTTAACACAGCACGCTGCTATGGCGTCAAAAGCCATACTCTTTCTCGGCCAATGTGGATCAATGATTCAGGCCGCCCTAGCCAATTAATTGACACCCTAGAGCGACTCGTCGATCATGATTGCTTGAGGTACGAATTACAAAAAAAATAAGGACTCACGATGACCTACGCGCTCAAAGACCCGCAGTCCCTACCCTTGGACAGCATAGATGTCAGCAACCCTGATCTTTATCTCCATGACACGTGGAGACCTTGGTTTGCGCGCTTACGGAAAGATGACCCGGTTCATTGGACAGAGAACGCAGCGTTTGGCGGCTTTTGGTCAGTCACGCGTTTTGAAGATATCGTAAGCGTTGATAAGAATCACGATGGATTCTCCTCTGAGCCCGCAATTACCATCGGCGACTACGGTAACGATCTGCCCGTACGGCAGTTCATAGCAATGGATCCACCTATTCACGACGTGCAACGTAAAGCAGTGCAAGGCGTGGTGGCACCGCGCAATCTCGCGAATCTAGAGAGTCTAATTCGTCAGCGGGTTGTGGATATGCTGGAGGGGCTGCCAGTCGGAGAAGCGTTCGACTGGGTCGAACATGTTTCGGTTAACCTCACCACTCAAATGCTCGCAACTATCTTTGATTTTCCTTTTGACGATCGCGCCAAGCTACCCTATTGGTCAGACATGGCGACGTCACTGCCTGAGATTGCGGGTGGCGATGGTGATAATGACGCGCGCACCCGCGCGTTGACGGAATGCCTAGAGACATTTACTGCGCTCTGGCATGAGCGTAAGACTAATCCTCCGGGCACGATGGATCTGATTAGCCTCATGGCGACAAACCCAGACACCGCTCAAATGGTGGACAACCCCCTTGAGTATCTTGGCAATATCATTCTGTTAATTGTGGGCGGTAATGACACCACCCGTAATTCGATTACCGGAGGCGTGTTGGCGCTCAATGAAAATCCCGAACAATACGCCAAATTAAAGGCAAATCCGCAATTGGTTTCATCACTGGTGCCAGAAATCATTCGCTGGCAAACACCCTTGATGCATATGCGGCGCCTCGCAACAAAAGACATCGAGCTGGGTGGAAAACTGATCCGTAAAGGCGACAAGGTCGTTATGTGGTACCTGTCAGGTAATCACGACGAAACAGCGATTGACCAACCTAACCGCTTCATTATCGACCGAGAAAATCCTCGCTTTCACTTATCGTTTGGCTTTGGTATCCATCGCTGCATGGGCAATCGATTGGGAGAGATGCAACTGCGTATTTTGTGGGAAGAACTTTTGCAACGTTTCAGCCATGTTGAGGTTGTTGGTGAGCCCGTTCGCGTTCAGTCTAATTTTGTTCGTGGCTACGAGTCTATGTCCGTCATTCTCCATCGTTAACATCTATCACAGGCCCTTATGTTATGCGCTATCGATTCTTGAAAAAAACATTACTGGCAGCACTGGTCATGGCAGTTTTTTTCTTAACCACGGCCGCTAAAGCCGATGACACGAGTGAACAGCGTGTTAACCCTGACTTGTTAGCACTGCAAGCCACGCAAATTCCTACCCTACGAAAAATCGGCAGCCGCGTTTTCGCCACGGAGTTTATTGGGTATTCCAATCATGGATTTATTGAGGGCGATGACGGCATCATCGTGATTGATGGCGGCTGGTTCCCCACAACAACCTCTCAGGCGGTTAAAGAGCTCCGGCGCTTTACCGACAAACCGGTGGTAGCCATTATTTATACGCATTTGCACCTCGATCACTTTGGCGGTATGGGTCCAATCATGGCAGGGCAAGCCAGCGATGTTCCTGTCTACGCACCCAGCGGCTGGCAGCATTGGGTCACTCGTTTACTGCGGAGCGATCGAGAATCGATTCTCCGCCGTGTCTACTTACAAATGGGCATGATGCTACCCCACAGTGAAGACGGCACCGTAGGCAACGGCATTGGGCCCTCGCCAATTCCAGAGGCTAATGACCCCTTAAGCTTTCCACCAACCATTGACGTAGATAGCCCCCTATCGATCGAAATCGCGGGGGTGCCGCTTGAGATCATGCCCATGGAAGGCGACGTCCCTGAGCATCTCTGGGTTTGGCTACCGGAAGATCGCGTTCTGTTCAGTGGCGATGCCCCACCCCACGGTGTTTTTCCGGCGGTAGAAACCGCCCGCTTTGAGATCGGTCGTAATCCCGACGCGATGCTGGAGGGCGTAGAGAAAAGCATCGCATTAGCGCCCGTTGCGATCGTGCCGGGGCATTCGCGGATACTTGTTGGAAATGAGGAAATCACGCGCATTATGTCTGACACATACGATGCTATCTCCTTCCTCATTGATCAGGTGAATCGTTTTTTTCTGTCTAATCGGTCCGTTGATGACATGCTGGACACCCTGCAACTTCCACCAAACATTGCTGCAAACTCGGAGCTACAGCCCTACTACCACCGCTGGGAGTGGATGGCCCGGCAGCGCTATATCAAGTTGGGGGGCTTTATTGACGATTCTATGGATTATTTGTCGTTGAATGAACTCGAGGAGTCGCGACGTTTAGTGCCTCTGCTGGGAGGGCCAGAGCGCACGCTTGGTATCGCCGAAAATACGCTGTTAGGAGATCCTCGCTGGGCGGCACGGCTTGCGACGTACGTGCTCCAGGCAGACCCTTCCAATATCGAGGCGAGAGAGGTTCGTCAACGCGCATTTCGTAAAGTGGCCCAAACCACCAACAGCACCAACGAACGAAATTATCTGTTGGGCCTCATTCTCGAAGAACAAGGCACTATTGACTTCCCGCGTCAGTTAGCAAAAATGAACAGTCTTGCGTACCAAAAGCTGTCAAATGCAGTGTTACTTGAGCGTCTAAAAGCACGCCTCATAGCCGAGAGCGCTGACCATATCAACCTGGAGCTCGGGCTCGAGGTGGATTCGGAACCGTTCGTATTAGCCGTTCGCAATAATGTTCTGCAAGTTACGCCTGCAAGCACAGAGCAAGCTAATCAGGCCTTTATGAGTCGTGACGAACTCATTAGTGTGGTTGCTTATTTAGCACCGCTGGCTGGACTACCTGGGTGGCAGGACGATACAGCGCAGGCAGTTGCCGCGCTTATTGAGTAGCTGCTCTTACAGAGTGGATAAACCCGGTGACGCCGAGTCGCCAAGTAGAGAGAGTGAACTGTGAGAAACTGCGGGGAATGCACCGAGTGTTGCCAAGGATGGCTGAAAGACGACAGCCTGAACCTAAAGCCGGGCTCGCCTTGCGTAAACTGTACGCAGGATGGCTGCGGAATCTATGACACTCGGCCCGAAAATCCCTGTCGGACGTTTCGGTGCGGCTGGCTAACCGACGAAAATGATTTCCCTGATGACATGCGCCCCGATCGCTGCGGCGCTATCGTCCTGCTCGACCGCGACTATTACAGTTGGAAAATGGTGCGCGCCATTCCCACCGGAGAAAGGATTCCAGAAGAGACCTATAACTTTCTCCTAGAGCACGCCAAATCTAAACAGCTACCGTTCTCATTTTTAGAACGGGAGCTTGTGGACGGTGAGGAGGTGCTGGCATCGGACAAAGCCTTGGGCCCTCCCGCCTTTACCCAAGAAGTGAAACACCGAATGCAGACAGAGCCGAGCCAAGCCGATGTTTTTTGGGCATTCAGCGGCGATAATTAAGCACCGAACCGCAAGGGTTTGAAAGCCGAGCGCGAAAATTTGCAGGCTATTGAATAACGAGTAAAGAGTCTTTAACGTGGGACACTCCTGGCGCCCGTAGTCAGTGACATAAATAAAAAAACAAAGAGGACTATGTTCATGATGTTAACCAGTAAAAAAACCACCGTCGGCTTGTTGGGCTCGCTTGCCTTTGCATCGCTCGTAGCATGCAACGCCGATCAAGCCCCCTCAGCTGGGCCTATGGAAAACCCCAATGTTGCGACAGCGAAGCAGTGGGTTACGGCTGTCAACACGGGCAAAACCGAGGCTTTAGCAGCCGTCGAAGCGCTTATGGCTGACGACGGCCAGTCCTATCGTCGTAGATATGTCGGATTCGGTTTTACCTGGGATCCGAACGACGAAGACAACCGCATGATCGTGGGTACTGTCGCCCCCAACAGCCCCGTTGAGGGCGTGCTTCAGCCTAACGACCAATTTTTGTCTGTTCGAGGCATGGAGGTCAACGCCGAGAATATGGGCAAACTCGATTTCCGAGGCAAACCCGGTGAAGTGGTCGACGCCGTTATTTTAAGAGACGGCGAAGAGATGGCGATTTCTGTCGCACGAGGAATCATTGATCACCCGCTGAATAAAACGCAAGTTCTTGAGTGGCTTTCCAGTGGCGATGCCGAGACGTGGGCGCCCGACAAATGGGAACTGCATGAAGCCGTAGGAGAAGGCGATGTTGTGTATGTCTGGACGCAAAGCTGGGATGTCGACGAGGAGTCGGGCTTACCAGTAGACCAGCACCGCGTAGCGCGCTTTAAGTTTAACGATGCGGGTCAAGTGATTGCGCTCGCCAACTTAGGCGAAGACCGATTCGTGCTTGAGCAAACCGGCTGGACAATTAGTCGCTGAGTTCTCGCGTGAACGCTTGATGCGTGCTTGTCGGCTCTAGCAATGTCATCACCTTAAACCCCGCCTTTTGGCGGGGTTTTCGTATCCGCACCCCACTCTCGGAGAGAGGACACATTGCCTTATTGCAGGGGAAGTTACTGCGAACGGTAACCGGCGTCGGGCACCTCGTTAAACCGTATAGACCAGCGCCGACAGACCGAGCCAGGCTGTGAACATAAGCAAGTAAGGCCAGCGCTGTCGATAAAGTCTGGCCGCCAGCAAAGTCGTAGCCGCAGTACCGGCCAGCGCTATTAGGACCGACAGCGCGGCAAATGTGCCCGTTCCTGTGAACGCTGCCTGAATCGCAATACTGGCCCACTGTGCAGGCAGAAGCGCTAGAAACCAGTCTGGCAGCGCTCCAGGAAACAGCGAGGCGATGAGTAAAACAGACGCCTCGCCTGCAACAACAAATAAAGCCATCAACCACCCTCTGGTAGATAAAGTCTTCGCGAACAGAGCGCCTCGCGCAGCGAAACTAGCGCTGGCGATGATCATGGCTACTGCGGTCGAAATGGGGTGCGCCAGTACTGGCATACCCAATGCCAGCGCCAACGCGAGTAAGCACGCCGCGTTGAGCAATGCCAACGCACCACCGACCCAGAAGTGCCCAGCTGTTGCAGCTGCAATGATACCGACACCCATTAGAGCGAGGGTGAAGATTGGACCGCTTGCTAAAGCCAGGGGCGAGAAGACTGTCAAAAGCACCAGCATAAAGAGAACCGGAACGACAACGCCAACCAGTGCAGTAGCGCACCACGCTGAGGTCGGCCAAGTGACAATTTTGAAAGATGTTAAAAACCTCATAGCGACGATCCTGACGTAACTGCCTGATAATGTCGACCGCGCTGTTACTCAGTCACTCCGTTAATATCGAGAACCGAGGCACAAAAAAAGGCGGGTATGACCCGCCTTTTTGAAAGAATGAGTTAGAAGACAATCCTCACGACGTTAGAACAGCTATCGCTCCCCTGGGCCTGGCCTTGCGGACAAAGCTGGTAGTTATAAACCGCACCCCCTTTTGCAATCCGTCCATCGGTAGTTGCGCTTGCGGAGCCGCTGTAGACGACGGTGCTATTACGGTAAAGCACAACCGCAGCGCCACCCGCATCCCACGACGCGTCAACATACTGCCAACCCTTGCTCTTATAGCCACTTGCCGACAGGACGATATTAGGCGCGATCACCTCAGCCGATGTGACCGAGATCTCACTACTGAAAGCCGCACCGCCATTGTTTACTGCACGCACCCGATAGTCATAGGTCGTTCGGGAGGCAACGCTGTCATCAACATAGGATTGGCTGTCAGCAACAACAGTGGCGATCGTTGCCCAAGATGTGCTGGCATCTGTGCGTTGCACATCGAATCGACTCTCGTTGTCTGCGTTGTCCGCCCAGCTCAAAGCAATTTGACCGGGCACAGTGTTATCACCAGAAAGACCCGTGGGTGCCGCAGGTGCTGTAACGGGGCCAGAGTCATTCTCAACCAGCAGTTCAATCTGATCGATATAAACACTGTCTAGCGCGCGCGTACCGCTGGCTTGATTCGTGTCGGTCACGCGGATGACAACATCCACATTCGTGCAGGCACCAGTGGGGCTACAGCTGGTGGGCACGCCGAATGTGCTCGTACAGGTCGAGGGTGAGCCTACCGCGAGTTCGCATACGGTAGTCCACGATGACCCCGCGCTGTATGAGATTTCAAATCGATCGCCGTCACTGCTGCTGTTGGAATAACCCACGACGTTGAGTGTCGCGGTGCCTGATGGCGCGTTGATGGTCCAGCGGTGATCAAGATAGCTGTAGCGACTGTTTTTGCGTCCCCCTGACTCCCGCTCTCGAAGTTGTTCTACCGACCCATCGGCCACAAAGGTGCTTATGTAGTTACCGGAGAGCTGTGTGCCCGCAACCGTTGTTTCACTACCCACGGTAAGCGATTGGAAGGGCGGCGCTTGATCGGTCGTTGCTTGAGCCATGTCCGTCCATGCACTGTCGCCTGCGCTGTTCCGTGCTTTGACGCGATAGCTGTAGGTTGTAGAGCCTGTCAAGCCTGTGTCGGATACACTGGTGGTGTTACTGCTCACGGTTTGAACGTCGACGCCATCACGTTCGATGACGAAGGCAGCTTCATTGTCGGCATTGTCTGACCAACTCAAATCAACACGATCGTAGCCAGGCGCTGTTGCAACCAAACCGCTCGGCGCTGCTGGCGGCGTTGGTGGCTCACCACCGGCCAAAGCCGCTTCAGCGTTGGCAATGGCGCCCGTGGTGGTAATGCCTGCCATAGACGCCGCTGGACGGGCTGTTGCATAAAGGTGGTCTATAACCTGTTGGTAATTCCAGTCCGGAAATTCACTGCGAATGAGTGCTACGACACCGGTTACGTTGGGTGTAGCCATCGAGGTGCCACTCAGATATGAATAGCTGTTTGTGATATAGGTGCTGGCAATGTCCACTCCAGGGGCGCCGATATCAACCGATGTCGCGCCGTAGTTGGAGAAGCCCGCTATGGCATCGTTGTTATCCGTGGCGGCTACCGATATCACGTTGGGTAAGTTGTAGTTGGAGGGGTAATGGGGAAGGCTATCGTTATTCGTTCCGTCATTCCCCGCGGCCGCTAAAAATATATGATCTGCGTCTCGTGCTGCCGCAATTGAGTCATACAGGGCTCGCGAGAAGCCGCCTCCGCCCCAACTGTTATTTGAAATTTTGGCGCCCATTTGGACGGCATAATCGATCGATGCAATACCACCCGATGTGCTTCCACCCTGAGGCCCTAGAAAGCGTAGCGCCATAATTTTGCACTGGTGGACAACGCCCACAATGCCAATACCGTTGCTCGCCTCAGCACAGATGGTTCCAGCAACGTGAGTACCGTGTCCGCCCTCATCCATGGGGTCGCCATCGTCGCTGTAGAAGTCGTATCCATAGAGGTCATCGACAAACCCGTTGTCATCATCATCAATGCCATTACCAGCAATTTCGCCTGGGTTGGTCCACATGTTGTTGGCGAGATCGGGATGATTCCACTGGACCCCTTCATCGATGACCGCGATGACCAAGCTTGGGTCGCCCGTCTGGATATTCCAGGCCTCGACGACATCCATGTCAGCATCGGGAGTGCCCGGCGAATTTGCCACTGCCTGTCCGGTGTTGTCGATGGCGTACAACAAACCGTAGTACTGATCATTGGTAGCTTTTTGTACGAGGAAATCGGGCTCTGCATACGCCACAAACGGCAGCTTCTGCAGCCGCTTAATCGCGCCGTTAACCGACTGCCCTTTTTTAAGCGTTAGCTTTTCAAGCCCTTTTACACTCTTGAACTGCCTGTTGGCTGCAGCATTAGCCAATCCACGGGCACGCGCTTTATCACTGGCATTGGCCGAGGGCCGGAACTTCACTAACACAGCATCTGGCGCGTAACCGCCTGACGCATGTTGAACGAGGCCCAAATTAGGTAACTCGCTCGCTTGCGATTGTAGCGACAAAGCGAGAGATAGGTAGACCGCAAAAGTGACAGCAATGCCACGGGATATCGATGGGGTATGCATTACGCACCTCCATTATTATCCAACCCAGTCCCTTCCTCTCTCTGGTATCGGAAATGATAGAAGCGCATCCTTGCCATTCAACACTAACGTGCTGCGCGCTGATACTCAACTCAATTCGTGACAAAGAACGGACTTAGCTCACAGAATGAAGGAATGGGACGTGGCGGGTGCCTCAAAAAGCAAAGCTTTCCTTTTCACCAGCCCTCTCACCCGTACGGTTTTTTTGATAAGTTTGAGGTATCCTACTTCGCCTAACTTTTCAACTTCAGGTGAAAAAAATGCCCCAATTTGTGCTGCTCGTGCTGCTGGCTGCCCTAGGCTTATCCCCCGCGGCATACGCGACGCCACAAGACTGTCTAGACCCAGATCAGGTGATTCGTTTAGAGGGTCAGATAGAGGTTAATAATTGGACAACGAACTATGGTTGCACGTCTGTTCAAGGCAAATTGTTCATCCAAGATGCGTCAGCCAGCGCGGTAACTGACCTTACGCCCCTAAGCACGCTGACAAACATTGATAACACGCTGCTTCTGGGCTCTGGCATCGGTTTGTCGGCGTTGACATCCTTGAGTGGACTGGAAAATATCACCTCTGTTGGGCGACTCAACATAGTCAAAATGCCGCTTCTTTCTGACATTTCGGCGCTGAGTAACCTTAGTACGCTGTCTTGCTCTTTGTCAGTTTCAACTGGATGCGAAAGCGCACTTTTCATTCAGGATGCCCCGCAATTAACCGACATTAGCGCACTGGGCAACATCAAGACAGCAACCCCAGAGATAAACAGTCTGGTACTTGAAAACGTTGGAGTCACCACAGGAAACCTCAGTCAGCTGCTCAATTTACCCCAAGGCGTGGTCCGTGTGACGCTCTCCAATTTGTCGCAGATCACTTCGGCGACACATGGCGCGGAGTTAAATTACCTAGCGGCAAAGACTGGGGTCCTGCAGCTTGAGGCTCTACCCAACGTGACTGCTGTTCCCATAGCGCCTGCCCTTGTGACGCTGACTATCGATAATACGCCTGTCGCAGACTTCACGACATTAAATAGTGCATCAAGCTTGGGTAACCTAAATATTCTGAAAACACCGACGATTAGCGACACCAATCTTGGGTTTATTGCCTCATTACCCACTACGGCAGGCCTTAGCCTCAATTTGGCAAATATGAGCGGTCTCGTTAACTTATCAGGTTTGAACGGCGTTACGAGTTTGCGCAGACTGACGTTGACCGATAACCCCTCGCTTGTGAATCTATCGGGGTTAAGCACCTTAACCACGATTATTGACTTCCTTAGCATCACAGGTAACTCAGCGCTTGTATCGCTCGATGGCCTGGACGGTTTAAGAGACACCACCTCGAATAATTCATTCGCTGGCAAAGTAGAAATCGGCCAAAATCCGACGCTAAATAACGTTCGTGCGTTGCGCGGTATTGCCGATGCGGCAAAACTGTTTGTATATTCCAATACCAGCCTTAACGAGTGTGACGTATTTCATCCCATCGTTGTGCCTCCGGCGGAGACCTACTTTTCGGGTAACGGATCTAGTTGTAATGGCTTTGCTAATACCAGCGACATACCGTACACGCCGCCAACATTAACGATTGCGCCTGGAGCGCTAGATTTTGCTTCGGTGAACGTTGGGTCTTCTCAGACCAATACCCTGACGCTGACCGCTGCGGGCTCGCCCTCAACTCAGGTTGTGCTGGGCAACCTTCAAATTATTGACACCAACGCCTGGTTTAGCATCGATAGCAGTCCTCAAACAACATGCGCCCTAGGCGATGTTTTAAATAGCGGCGAGAATTGTGTTGTATCGATTACGGTTAATCCTCAGGCGGCCGGCCCCGATCAAGCGGACCTCAGGGTTCCCTACGTACCGTCTTACCCTATTGGCGGGCTATTGGCACCCTCACACGCGGCGTTAACTGTTGTTGGTAACGGCCAGGCAAGTGCCAATTTAGCGCCAAGTACCACACTAAATTTTGGTTCCGAAACGATCGGCAGCGCCTCGACCCCGCAAACAGTGACAGTGAGTAACTCAGGTACAGCGGCACTGACTATCAGCAGCATTAGCGATGACGATCCAGCAGATTTTCCGATCACGGATAACTGCGGTGGCACGGTGGCGATCGGCGCGACCTGTGATATCACCGTGACCTTTACTCCAACCCGTCGAGGAGCTATTAGCGGAACCTTGACACTGTCTTCCAACGCTACTCAGCCAACGCAAAGACTGGTCTTAACAGGTACCGGCACTGCACCCCCGGCATTGGTAATTAATCCAAGTAGCTTTACATTTGGTGCCACGGCTACTGGGACCTTAATGACGCAATCGGCGACGATCACCAATAACGGTGATGACGATTTAGTTGTGGGTCAAAGCACATTTTCAAATCAGGATTTCTCCTTCAACACTGATAGTTGCTCTGGACAAACGCTTGCAGCGAACCAATCTTGCAACGTGATTGTTGCCTTCGCGCCTTCAAGCGTAGCGTCGGTCAGCGGCAGCCTCTCCATTGCGTCTAATGATCCGTCGGCGCCCACTGTCGCGTCTTTGTCCGGCACAGGAGAGGCCCCCGCGGCTCTTGTAGTAACGCCAGCAAATTTAGATTTTGGCGAGGTTGCGCTGGGGAGCACCAAAGATCTGACGCTCACCCTCAGTAATAATGGAGGGGGAACTACCGATATAGCGATCAGCAGCGTCATACCATTAACGACCGATTACTCATTGCCTGCTGATAATTGCAGTGGCCAATCCCTTGCGGGTGGTGCTAGCTGTACCGTGACTGTCCGTTTTAGCCCCAATGCTTCTGGTCCAGACAATACGGATCTCACGATCTCCCACTCACTGTCAGCGTCATCACCAACGACCGTGGGTCTCATTGGTACAGGGGGCACGCCGGTTGCTTATATCACGCCTAGCAGTATCGATTTCGGTGACGTAGCAGTGAATACTTTATCGTCAGCTACCGTGGTGACAGTGGGTGATTCCAGCGCGTCAAACTTGGTGATTGCGCGCATTGAATCAGACGATCCAGAATTCCGTATTTTCGAAGACACTTGCTCTGGCCAAACGGTAAATGGTGGCAATCAATGCACTTTTAAAGTTGCGACATTGCCTACAGCACTTGGCGGCATAAGCGGAACTATCTCGGTGGTATCCGATAGCGCTTCTTCACCGGATAGGGTGTCGCTGTTGGTAAACAGTGTTTCAGCGGCGGCGGTCCAAGTGAGTAGCCCAGTGCTGACGTTTTCTGATGTCTCCGTAGGGACAAATGCAGCGCAAACAGTGAGTATCTCTAATGCTGGCGGCTTTGATCTGATCTTAGGGCAGTTAGTTCTCACGGGGGCCTCCGCGTTTACCGCTACGAGCGACTCGTGCTCAGGCCAGACTATCGCAACGGGGCAATCCTGCTCTGTCTCTATTGAGTATTCACGAGCGTCTAATGCAGAGTCTGCCGGTGAATTATCGATTCCTTCAAATTCCGCACAGTCACCTAACCGTGTTTTGCTGCGTGCGCCTCAGGTGATTGCAACACCGGTACCTGCGTTAAGTGGCACGCTGCTGCTGCTCCTCAGTTTCATCGTGGTTGTCCTAGGGGGTGCCACAATAAGGCGAGGCCAGCGCTAGCGGAATGAACCAGTTAGCGACAGTGGTGAGGCCTTTTAGTTGGGGCATGGTGATACCAATAGCACCTGGAGTCACTACTTTGGGCCTTATTCGTTTTCATATCCTGGTGCGGCTCAGTGAACCCCTAATAGAGTGGTGCAATGCTCAGCATTGGGCAGTGAAAACTTTGCTACTCGCAATAATCTTATCGCTGGTAGCCACTGCAATCATCGCCTGACTAGGATGGTCTGACTGGGTTTGGACGGGAAGAGCGGGGGCGGTCATCACATTTTTCAGGTTGCCAATGATACAGACACCAGTTTTCGAGCATGGATCGCAGCACAATCTACAATTGGAAACGGTGAAGTCTCTTCGTCGTAGACCAGTGCTAGATCGGTCCCGCCCATCAACACCGAGTCAACTTCAGAGTCTTCAATAAGCTCCAAACAGGCCGCATCGAAAGTTTCGCGTTGCGGCGCTGTAACCGAACCTGACGCCGCCATTGCAACATAAGCTTCGTGTACATTCGCGAGCAGCTCTGGCGATGGCGTAACCACCTTGACCTTCCCAAGACCGCCGTAAAACGCTGACCTCATAACCGTCTCGGTTCCCAAGATCCCAAGGCTACGGAAGCTTCTGCGCTCGACTTCCTCACTCACAGCGTCGATTAAATCGATTACTGGCAAAGGAGACGTCTTCTTAAATTCTTCAATGCAGAAGTGCCCCCCTATAGAGGTGATAGCGACAAAATCTGCACCTGCGGCTTTGAGGCGACCTGTTAGTCGTCTGTATATTTCCACCTGACTTTGTCGGTCATCATGCTTCAGATTGCCGACCAGCGTCGGTGTATCCGCATGAGCGATTGTTAGCTCGAGTTCCCGACCTAATTCGGCATACGCTGCAATAATCTTTCGGTAGTAGTAGTCCGTAGCGGCAGGACCTATTCCGCCGATCAAACCGATGTGGGCTGGCATATCGCTCTCTTTGTTTAGCCTGATTAGCGCAACTAGACTACCGTTTTATCTTTTCTTTGACTACGAAGGGAAAGGGGTTTCCGAGTCGAACTGCCCTTTTTTTGAACCCACCGCTTATGTATCTGCCCAGCACCACTTGTGACTAAACACGCGGGTAGCTCCCCTGGGGGTCTAAATTGGCTGAGCATAAAAAAGCCCAACACGTGGCTGGGCTTCTTAGGTTGGTTTAGTGGTTACTGCTTGAGTTTACGTAGACCGAAGAGTCCAAGAAGACCGCCTAATGCAAGTAAGCCAAACAGGGGTAATGCTGGGACTGCTGTTGCTGAGGAGCC
>Ga0209652_1000423_pt1 | contig 36055 bp, 36 predicted proteins | sample SaaInl74LU_5_DNA_FD_184641 | JGI IMG/M metagenome (GOLD analysis project Ga0209652, IMG submission 184641) | Marine microbial communities from expanding oxygen minimum zones in the Saanich Inlet - ESP_74LU_5_DNA (SPAdes) (version 2) | ecosystem: Environmental > Aquatic > Marine > Intertidal zone... | reverse complement strand
CTGTGGTAACACGCTCGCTAAGATGGAGAAGAAGGCTGGCAAAAAAGTCGCCTTACTCGATGGTACGACAATGACCGCCTCAGGCGTCGTACGCTTAATGGAGCTTCAGTCTCAGGGCTACGCTTACGTCCGTCCGTAAACACTCGTACTTGCGCGAAGGGGGCACATTTTTATGCACCCTTCGCCACTCTCCCTGCCACTCCTCCCGCCACACCCATCGCGATACTGAGATTCGTTGCAAAAATTGATCGTCTTCCGTAGATTGACTGAGTGCAGTTTAAACAAAAGTCATAAATGTCTCGAAGTTGGCTCGTATCTTGCTCTAGTTTCGTTTTGTAAACATTTTTCGGATTGATCATGCAGGTACTGATTGTTGATGACAGCTCCGTAAGTCGGGAGCACCTTGGACACCTCGTGCGTGAGGCTGGGTACTCTCCGCTTATGTTTGAGTCAGCCGAGAAGCTGCTTAGCTGGAGCGAGTTTCATGGGTTGGAGAGCACCTTAATCTTAATGGATTGGGTGATGCCAGAGCTGCAGGGCCCTGAACTTTGCCGCATGATCCGCGCCGATTCCCCCGGTGCGAACACCTATATCATCATGGCGTCTGCCAAATCCGAGAGTGCGGATATCGCTGAGGGTTTAGGGGCTGGAGCTGATGATTACATTAGTAAGCCTTTTGTGCGCCAGGAGGTTAGTGCTCGTCTTGAGGTCGGTATGCGAACGGTCGAACTGCGAGCCGAGCTGAAAGAGACGGAGAGGAAACGGTTAATTGCCGAGCGCTTCGCAGGTGTGGGCCAGCTTGCAGCGGGTGCTGCGCATGAGATAAATAATCCTTTGGGTTTTCTAAAGAGCAATCTGTCGCTATTGCAGAGTGACTTGCCGCGTCTACTGGACTTAATTAGAAGGTTCATGGACCCGTCTGAGTCAGTTGAAGCAACCAGGTCTGCGCTTGCGGCCTCAGATCTCAATGAGATCATTGAGGACTACGCCGATATGATGCTCGACATGCGTCAGGGTGTAGATCGAATTGGCGGTATTGTTGACAGTCTGCGAGCCTTTACGGCCGAGTTGCCGCTTACTCGACCTGATATCGATTTGGTCGGCCTCATTGAGGAGTTAGCCGGCGACAATGTAACTTTGGATCTTCAATGTAAAGGTCGTGTTAGTGGCGATCGAGTACAGCTTAAGCAGTCCATACAGGCGCTGCTCGACAACGCTGCCTGGGCCACGCGAGAGGGTGGTGATGTTACGCTCAGCCTGAGTGAAGCCCAGGAGAAGGTTAGACTGGTTATCAGCGATACTGGCTGTGGTATCGAGCCGAGCAACCTCAGCCGAATAGCTGACCCCTTCTTTACGACACGACCGGTTGGCGAGGCTCTAGGAATGGGGTTGAGCCGAGCACAGGCGGTTATTCGAGGTCACGGTGGGGACATACGAATTTCAAGCCGACTCGGGTCGGGAGCGCGCGTGATTGTGGAGTTACCAAGCCGGTGAACGGCAAATGCATCGCCCGTGAGCAAGATTGGCTCGGCACAGTCGCTGTTTATGATGATGGCAATCGTCGCTTCCTGAGCTTTGGTGATGAGGATGAACAGAGTTGCATCCTGAAGGCGAATCCGTCCCATCCGCAATATCCGTTCATTCGCTCCATGCTGCTACCTTTACTTTATGTCGAGCCCAAACGGGTGCTCTGTTTTGGTTTAGGAGCCGGTTCGCTCAACTCAGCAATGGCTGCAGCCTGTCCTGGCGTGAAGCAGGAGGTCGTAGAGTTGCGGCAAACGGTGGTCGACTTCGCTTACAAATACTTTTATCTGCCACGCTCAAAAGCGATGAATCTTGTGGTTCAGGATGCTGCAGATTATGTCGAGGAACCGATCGGGAAACGTTTCGATCTGATCTTCTCGGATCTGTATGATGCTCAAGGGCTATGCGCAACTCAGATTGACGACCGTTTTTTGCAAGCTTGTATTGAGCGCCTACAACCCAAAGGGTGGCTAGTGCTCAACTGTTGGCAGGAGCATCGAGCAGATCAGGTGCTCGATCTGCTGGATAAGCAGTTTGAGCACCTATTTACCTCGACTACACCCGATGGTAACTGGTTGCTCTTTGCCACACATCAGATGCCCGCTCTGAGTCAGAAAGCCTATAAAGAGAGGGCGCGACTACTGAGTGATCAGTTGGGTTTTTCGCTACTTTCGTTCGCTAAACGGATGAAGCCAGTATCTCGGTAATCCTCGTGGGAGGGATCTGGCGAAGCCCGACGTGCGGCTGTGCCCCAAACCCCCTTACGCTGGAAGGATCGGTCGGGAAATGCGCTGCGCGCATATCCCTCCTACTTGATTAGGCCTATCTCCCTGAGACGCTGTTCCAGGTATTCGCCCGCTGTGTAGCGCTCGCTGAGTCGCACCTCTTTACGTGGATGCACAAACATCGGGATAGAGTAGCGTGAGACGTTTGCACCGCTATCTGGGTTCACTACGCGATGAGTCGTCGACGGGAAGTAACCGCCACTCGCCTCTTGTAACATATCGCCGGTGTTAATGGTGATCATCCCCTGACCACCGGTTACTGGGAACCAGTTACCCTGCTTGTCTTTGGCTTCGAGGCCAGGCTGTGAGCCCGAGACGAGTAGGGTGATCAGGTTTATATCCTCGTGAGCGGCTGCTCGGACGGCACCGGGCTCAACTTCACCCTCGATGGGTGGGTAGTGCAGCACTCGCAGCAGAGACTGTTCGCTACCGGCGATCATCTTATCCAGTGATTCGAAGAAGTTGTTGGTCACTGCGTCGGGTGTATACGTCTGTATCCAGTTGAGGAGCTCACTACCCAAGGTCTGTAGGTCGGCGTAGAAGGCGCGAGTTTCGGCCTCTACACCTGTGGGCACTTTGCCCCAGGGGTAGACGTGATAGAACTCTTTCAAATCCTTGGCTGGAGCATCCTTGGCATTCTCACTACGAAACGGAAAATAACCGTCCTGCTTGCTCGGCTCAAAGGTGTAGTCATGCTTCTCCTGGCCTGCAAAAAAGTCCGCCCAAAGCTTATAGAAAGCGTCGATGCGCTCTGGCGTGATCGGGCTGTTTTTCAACACAGCAAAACCAGATTCATGCAGTGATGTGACCAGATCATCACCCGCGGTCATGGAGTTGTAGTCAACCTGTTTAACGTTCATAGCCTTCCTTCTGGGCTCAGCTTATTGAGGGCTGTGCAGCCATAAATTGTTTTACTTCATCAAGGCTTGGAATTGCATCCGCTGTCCCTTTGCGGGTCACCTGCAGCGCTGCAGCTGCCAGTGCCTGGTGCATAGCTGTGCGCATACTGACACCATTTGTCAGAGAGGCGAGCATAAAGCCTAAAAATGTATCTCCCGCTCCGGTAGTGTCAACAGCCTCTACCTTCGGAGACGGGAGCGACCAGTCGCCATCCTCACCGATATAGCGAGCGCCATCAGCGCCAAGCGTGATAACCAGATGGGGTACCGGTATTTTATCCAGTGGGCAATCCAGTGCGCTTGCTAGAGCCGCCGCCTCTATTTGATTAACGATAAGAAGATCGGTGAGGGGCAGAAGCGCTAGAGCGGTCTCAGAGACAAAGGGTGCAGCGCTGTAGCAAACATTCATACCTCTAGATTTTGCTTGCTGTAGAAACTGGCTAACGTTATTCGTCTCGTTTTGCGCCAGAGCCCAATCACCTGCGCTGGCCTGTGCCAGCGCCATATCAATCTGAGCGCTGGAGATCTGTTGGTTGGCGCCCGGATTAATAATGATCTGATTCTCGCCACTCTCCTGATCGACCAATACCACCGCCGAGCCACTCGCCTTTGCATCTGTAGCGACCTGATCTAAACAGACGCCCGCACGCTGTAACGGTGAGATAAAGTGCTCATCGGGTGCCGCCATTCGACCGATATGCAGTACCTGCGCGCCACCCAGTGCCAAAGCTAGACTTTGATTCGCACCCTTGCCGCCGAGGCAGCAGAGGTAATCCTGTGCTGTTAGGGTTTCACCTGGGGCAGGAAAGTGACCCAGGCGAAAGATGTGATCGATATTGATTGAGCCAAGATTGAATACGCGCACAAGGATTCCTTATCAGATTCTGTTGGCTCAGATTACTGCAAAAGCGCTTCGGCTTAAACGCTAGGCTGGGAGATCCGGCTTGGATTTTGCGAATGAGTTAGCCTGCATTACACAGCTTCGTAGCAAGACGCTGAACACGACGACCAAAGACCAGGATTACTGAGAATGCGATCGGCCATGCCACCAGGTAGGCAGCGCCCCAACGAATCACGAAACCCTCACTAAAGCCCGTGTTTACGGCAGTGATTACGAAGGTCATTATAGTTACCATAACGAGACTCATAAGAATGGACTGGATAAGGGGTGTAAATCTAGGATGAAACATTGGGTTTCCCGTTAATTAGTAATTTCTAATGTATTAATTATGCCAGTGTCGAACGCCGATTCCTAGAATGAAATCTTTTGCGCTGTCGGAGATAAAACATGTGTGGACGCTACAATCTTTTGGATAGTGAGGCGGTGCGGGAACTGCTGGACGGGCTTGGGCTGCAGACCCAGGGTAAGCGGTTGCCTGAAGCCATTAATATCGCTCCGACTGAGCAGGTTCCGGTGGTTGTGAGAGCCCAGAGCGAGACTGGCTTGGAACCCATGCGCTGGTGGTTAACCCCTGCCTGGGCAAAGCAGCCCGATACACGATACTCCATGTTCAATGCGCGTTCAGAGACACTAGCAACCAGTCCGGCGTTCAAGCCATCGCTGCATCATCAGCGCTGTATTTTTCCGATGTCGAGCTTTATCGAGTGGCGTAAAGAGGGTGAGAGAAAGCAACCCTATCTGGTGGAGTATCAGGAGGGGGCAATGGCGGTTGCAGGTCTTTGGTCGCATTGGCAGGGACTGGAGACTGAATTTTACAGCTGTACGATGATAACCACACAAGCCGTTGTGGGTTTTCAGCCATTTCATACACGCCAGCCTGCCTATTTAGGGTTGGATGAGGCGCAGCAATGGCTCGATCCTAATATCGAGGGGCGAGAGCTAATACATCTTCTGCGTCCGCAACTGCAGCAGCCGCTACGGGTACGTGCGCTGGACCCGGCTATTAATTCAAGCCGTTACAAGGCGGGCTTGAATCTCCTAAATCGACCCGAAACGCGGATAGAGCGTAGTTAAGTAGTACTTAATTGCAAAAAGTATCTTTTTTAGGGTTTTGAGAACTAGAACCTAATTAGCTGTTTCGGCGATAATTTGCCTTTAAATCACTTTTGAGGCGCAACCGTGGAAGAGATCGAAAATCCATCAACGTATCAACAACTGCGTAACGATATTCTAGAGGGTGAGATAGAGCCTGAATCGAAGTTATCCATCGCTCTTCTTGCCGAGCGCTATGGTTCGAGCGCAGCCCCGGTACGAGAAGCCTTATCTCGTTTGGCGGCCGAGGGGCTAGTCACGCGTCGTGGTCAGCGCGGTTACTGGGCTGCACCAATCTCTGCAGAGGAGTTTGTTGAGGTTTCACGCCTACGAGAGATGCTCGAAGTAGACGCTTTCAGACAGTCGATTGAGCTGGGTGATCTGGACTGGGAGGCGCGTATTGCAGGAGCCCGTCACCGCGAGCTAGCCGTGCGCAAACAAACTGATCTAACAGACAGTGAAGCGGCTGTGCAACGCACGCGCGAGAATCGCCGCTTTCATATGGCGCTGATAAGCGGTTGTCCATCGCAGTGGCAGTTGCGCTTTATCTCGACACTCTATGATCAATCCGAGCGCTTTCGTCGACTCTCCTTAAGTCATGCCGTAGAGAGTAACGTTAAACCGCAGGTGGATGAGCATGAGCAGATTATGCACGCCGCCTTCAAGCGTGATGTGAAGACGGCTTCGGAGTTGTTGCGCCTGCATATAGTGCATGCAAATCAACAGGTGATGCAGACGCTTTTTCCGGATAGCTAAGTTTGGCTCAAGAGCCAACCTATTGGGTTCTTGAGCCAGTCGGTCGCCTCTTGAGTCGAAACTCTTTCGTTAACGAATTTCGATACGGCGAGGTTTCATCGCTTCAGGAATCTCGCGCACCAAATCAACGTGCAGGAGGCCATCAGCAATAGTCGCGCTCTCGACCCGCACATGGTCAGCGAGCTGGAAACGACGCTCGAAGTTACGCGCCGCGATGCCCTGGTAGAGGTACTGGCGCTCAACCTGCTCCTCGGCTTTCTTGCCGCGAATCACTAGGTTGCCGCTCTCACTCAGTATCTCAAGTTCATCTTGTGAAAAACCGGCAACCGCCATGCTGATACGGTAGGCGTTCTCACCGGTCAATTCGATATTGTATGGCGGATAACTTGGCTGTTGCTCGTTGCGGCTGGCGGCATCGAGCATATTCGCTAGACGGTCAAAACCGATTGCAGAGCGGTAAAGCGGAGAAAGGTCAAAATTACGCATGGTCATATCCTCAATTCAAAGCAATATGTATGTATCTTCAGTTGTTGCGTTACCCCTAAGGCCTAACGCGATTAACGGACAGTGCTTACGCCCCTGCCTCATAGAAAGATATGGGTATGGGTAATTCGGATTTCAAGTCTGTTAGTTGATGCGATCAGTGAGTCTCGTTGAATTGGTCGGGATCGTTAGTGATCGCAACATCAACATTGGATGATGGAATCTTGTAATCGTAGACCCGCTCCCAGCCGTTTGACTCTGGGTGGCGTTCCCAGACTGTGCCGGCGTTGTACTCCAGCAGTGGCCCGAGTGAGTCGTCGATCTGCACGAGCCGATCCAGTGGAATTGGAATCATGTTGACCTGCTCGTCAGCGAGAAAGACCTCGTCCTCGTAGCCCGTGAATAGACGCCATCCGGTGTCGTTGAGGTGCTCGGGAACGGTCTTGTACATGAAGCGCACCGGCAATTTTTCGTCGATCACGAGACGAGACATGAGGGCCAGATAACCGTTTTTGGTCTGGTTGGTTTCACCCTGGTGGGGCTTGCTCGCTTCGTTTTGGTTCATGGGGCACTCCTTAACTGACGGGCGCCCATTCTAGCATGTGAGGTGGCCGGTGTTAGGCCCTATGCTGACTCATCCTGCTTTTCAATGAGTTCCGAGCGCAAAATTTTGCACTCTTTTGGCGCTTCTATAGCTAGCTTCACCTGGCCGCCGCTAATCGATACCACACGAACTTTAATGTCATCTCCAATAACGACAGTGTTCTTGCGGAGGTCACGAGTAATGCTCAACATGACTTAGTCCCTTTGCGTGTTGAATGATCGAGATTCTCTCTTCCTGAGAGGTTAGGCAAGTATTAGACCAGTTTGGATCGCTAAGCGTAATCAGATTTTTTCTTAAATTCACACAGATCTTCAACCAAACAGGCCCCGCAGCGTGGCTTACGAGCAACACAAACGTAACGCCCATGTAAAATTAACCAATGGTGGGCATCTACTAAGAACTCTTTGGGCACCAAACGCAGCAGGCGCTTCTCAACTTCCAGTACATTTTTGCCGGGTGCTATGCCAGTGCGATTAGAGACTCGGAAAATATGCGTATCTACGGCCATCGTCGGTTGTCCAAACGCGGTGTTCAGCACCACATTAGCTGTTTTGCGACCCACACCGGGTAGTGCCTCGAGTGACTCTCTATCCTCCGGCACCTCGCCGTTATGAAGTTCCACCAACATATGGCAGGTTTTCATCAGGTTCTCAGCTTTGGTGTTAAAAAGGCCGATGGTTTTTATCTTCTCTTTTAACCCGTCGATGCCGAGATCGATAATGGCCTGCGGTGTATTAGCGATGGGGAAGAGCTTGCGCGTCGCTTTGTTGACGCCGACGTCAGTCGCCTGGGCTGACAAGAGCACAGCGGCCAGCAATTCGAAGGGGGTGCTGTACTCGAGCTCGGTTGTGGGCTGGGGATTGTCTGCACGCAGGCGCTCGAAGATCTCGGTGCGTTTTTGCTTATTCACGAGATATGCCCCGTTACCCGCACGCGTTTATTGCCCTTAACGCCCTGGTGTGGAGGGAGGGCGCACTCTAGCGCTTTGCGTTTAGCCTCTATTCGCGCGTCGATCACATTCTTGATCGCTATCAGCAGACCGAGTGCGACAAACGCACCTGGCGGCAAAATAGCGAACAGGAACTGTGGATAGTCGACGGCTATCACCCAGTGCCAATCACGGGCAGCTTCACCGAAGAGTAGCTGCATGTTGGCAAACAGGGCGCCGGTGCCGACAAGTTCGCGAAGTGCACCCAAAAGCACCAGCACGATCAGAAAACCAATCGACATGGACAGGCCATCGACCAGTGACTCGCGCACTGGGTTGCGTGATGCGAAGGCGTCCGCTCGCCCCATGATGATGCAGTTAGTCACGATCAATGGGATGAAGATTCCAAGAATCAGATAGAGATCATAGGTGAGCGCCTGCATCAGAAGCTCGATCGCTGTTACCAGCGCGGCGATGATCATAACGAATATCGGCAGACGCACAGATTCCGGAACCAAATTGCGAAACAGTGAGATCGCCAGGTTGGAACCGGTCAGAACGATGAGCGTTGCAATACCCAGTCCCAGCGCGTTAACAACCGAATTAGTTACAGCTAACAGTGGGCATAGCCCCAGTAGTTGTACCAGTGCCGGGTTATTATCCCACAAGCCTTGCTTGATCAGTTTGGCGTTTTCAGTGCTCATTCTGCTCCTCCTGTCTGGGGGGTAACCGGGGCGAGTAGCAGCGCACGATTCGCCTCAAAGTAGTCAAGTGCGGTAGCTGTCGCATCGACGATGGCGCGCGGCGTTATGGTTGCGCCGGTAAACTGATCGAACTCGCCTCCATCTTTGCGTACCGCCCAGCGAGGGTCGTCACTTCCATCACGTGAGCGACCGTTGAAGCTGAGAATCCAGTCTGATTTTGCCAGCTCGATATTGTCACCCAGTCCCGGTGTTTCCCGATGCGTGACTACACGCACACCACCCACGGATCCGTCCCTGTTGACGCCCACTAGCAGGTCGATATCGCCGGAGTAACCCTCAGATGTGCGCACAGGCAAGATAACACCGCTCACCTGACCCGCTTCAATCGCTTGGTAAGCGACTTGTTGCGCGCTGTGCCCAAGGCTGTCTGCGGATAGCTGGAGTTGATGCTGATAGAGTTCAGGATCAATGGATGAAGGGTAGATCTCAAACAGCGCTCGCGCAGCCGCCGCAGCCTGGTTAGCAGCGATCTGCTCTCTGGTGTTCACTTGAGTAATAGCAATAATACCCGCAGACAGGATGGCAAACAGACTGATCCCCAGGCCACTGCGCCGTACCGCATCCAGCAATCTAGTTGGCTTTTCCGAAATCTCTTGCATCACTCTTCACCCCTTGGGCCTTTGCGGATCCCCTTGTGGCCGTATGTACGTGGTTGGGTGTATTGATCGATTAGGGGTGCGCTAAGGTTCATTAGCAGTACTGCAAAGGCGATCGCATCGGGGTAGTTGCCCCAAGTGCGGATTACAAAGACCAGTGCCCCGATGCCTGCGCCGAATACCAGCTTGCCACGCGTGCTCGTGGCTGACGAGACTGGGTCGGTAGCGATAAAGAATGCGCCTAGCATGGTTGCGCCCAAGGTCAGATGCGAGAGCGGATCAAGGTAGTTATCCGGATCGTACCCATAGAACAGCGCACTGAGTACCAGAAGGCTCAGGATCATGCTGATAGGAGTGTGCCAGGTAAAGACTTTCAAATAGAGCAGGGCGAGCCCGCCTGCTAACCAAGCCAGTGCTACGTACTGGTAAGCGGAGGCGATAGCGCTGAGCTCTGCGCCTGACCAGACTTCTGAGGTGGTTACACCGCCGCGGTTACGCAGTAGGTCGAGTGGTGTTGCGCCGGTGAGTCCATCTATACCTAAGCCAGTCGAAGTGGCGCCGCCGAAGATCAATGATAGTGTCTGCGTGGCGCTGGCAAGCGTTTCGCCCGGTAAGACCCAGTTCGTCATTTGAACTGGGAAGGAGACCAGAAGCAGCGCATAGGCTACCATCGCGGGGTTGAATGGGTTGTTACCCAGCCCCCCATAAACCTGCTTTCCAAAGAGAATAGCGACCAGCATGCCGACGATGGCGACCCAGTAGGGTGCTGTGGGTGGAATTGCGACTGCTAGCAGTAGCGCTGTTACAACGGCACTGTAGTCGGACAGGTAAAAGCTCAGATTCTGTTTGCGAAGTCGCACAGCGGCTGCTTCGAACAAAAGGCCGAAACTTACACAGAGTAGGACCTGAATCAGGGTGCCCCATCCAAATAGCAACGTAAGCGCCGCTATACCCGGTACCATTGCCAGCACAACCTTCTGCATCACGCCAGCGGTGCTGTTGTTACGGGTGACGTGGGGGGAGCTCAAGCGTAGCGGCATCTGTTATTCGAACCTCGCCAGCTTTTTGGCTAATTGATCAGCCTCTTCGCGTTTTTGTGGCAACTGCGCCTCCAATGTTTCGCGTTCATTATCGTTCTGCGCAGCCTTGGCAGCGCGTTCGAGTTTCGTGACTGCAGCTTTGGCTAAGGCTGCGTCAATCTTGAGCTGTTTAAGGTCTATACCTTCTGCGGCAGCCCGCTCAATCTGTTTATCCTCAGCGGCCTTCAAGGTCGCGCTGGCTTCGGCTAAACGGCTCTCCAATGACGCAATCTCGGAACTCTCTGGGTCACTCGCCTTGGCTTTCTTCAGCTTGGTTCGCATGATTGATACCTGCTGTTTGAGGGCCTTCATGTCTAGCTCCTCGGCAGATTGCTCTTGGGCCTGTGTATCAGGGCTATTATCCTGATTTGCGTCGCATTTTGCGTCTGATTTTGCGATTTCCAAGCTGCTGTTATTAGCATTCAAGGACTTGTCATAGGCGGCCTGAGCTTCATCAGCTTTAGCGCTTAACTGAGCTACCGTAGCCTCTAACTTGTCTACTCCATCCAGCCCCTTATCGCGAGCGCTTTTGAGCGCTTTCTCCGCTTTACTCAGTTTAGTTCGGGCGACCGCGGCAGCTACCTTAAGCGCTTTCACCTCGGCCTCATTACTGCTTGCTGCACTGCTATTCTCTGTTGCAGTCTCAGCTTGTGCCTGCTGTTGCGCCTTTTTGCGAGCGGCTTGAGCCGCAGCCGCTTCAATCGCGCGCTGTTTGCGCTTCTCGGCTTTTTCCGCGGCTTCACGTTCGAGGCGCTCTTGGCGTGCCTCGAAGCGGGCCCGGGCATGGTCGGCGCGGCGCTGTTCTAGCTCCTCATTGCGGAGCTCTGATTTGGCAAAGCGGTAATATTGCACCAGTGGGATATTGCTCGGGCAGACGTAGGCGCAAGCTCCACACTCGATACAGTCGAATAGGTTGTGCTGGCGCGCCTTCTCAAACTCCTTGCCCTTGGAGAACCAGTAAAGCTGTTGCGGCAGCAGTTGCGCAGGGCAGGCCTGCTCGCAAAGACCACAGCGGATACACGCCTGTGCAGGTGGCGGTGCGGGCATCTCCTCGACCGTTGTAGCGATAATACAGTTGGTCGTTTTTATCACGGGTATGTGGGGGCTCGTGACGGGAACGCCCATCATCGGTCCGCCCATTATGAGTTTGCTCAGGCGCTGCTGATCGACACCGGCTTGTTCTAGCAGAGTGGTAAATGGCGTACCCAGCAGGGTGCGATAGTTCTGTGGTTGTGCCAGCGCATCACCCGTCAGCGTCACAATGCGCGAAATGAGCGGACGGCCAGTGGTAACCGCTTCATAAATCGCTGCAGTGGTGCCTACATTTTGACAAACAATGCCAACATCAGCCGGTATTTTGCCGCTTGGTACTTCGATATTGGTGAGCAGTTGAATTAACTGGCGCTCTCCTCCCGAGGGGTACTTGGTCGGTACAACTTGGATATCGATCTGCAAGGCAGAAGCCTCCGCTGCACGATTGAGTGCGGCGATTGCCTCGGGTTTGTTATCTTCGATACCAATCAAAATATGGTGCGGTTTTAGCAGGTGAGCGATCACCTCTATGCCGCCGATAATAGCCTCAGGGTCGGTGCGCATCAGCATATCGTCGGCGGTGATATAGGGTTCACACTCGGCCGCATTGATGATCAATGTGTTTACAATATGGTCATCGCCTAGGTGCAGTTTCACATCGGTTGGGAAGCCTGCGCCGCCCATACCAGCGATCCCTTTAGAGCGGATAAAGTCGATCAGTTTGTGAGGAGGTATCTGGGTGTAATCCTCGAGCCCCTCATATTCGCACCAGGTCTCTGCACCATCAGTTTCTATGACGATACACTCAGCTTCGAGCCCTGAGGCGTGGGGTACAGGCTGTTGCGAGATGTCGATTATCCGCCCGGAGCTGGGTGCGTGTATCGCTGCAGAGATACGTCCAACGGGCTCAGCAATCACCTGTCCCTTCAATACCAAATCTCCCACCTTAACCACCGGGTCGGCGGCCATGCCGATATGCTGCAGCACCGGGATAATCAAGTGCGATGGGAGGTTGGCCTGGGCTACAGGCAGTAGCGTCGACTGGAGTTTATTCTCAGGTGGATGAATGCCGCCATGGAAAGCGTAAACGGTCATGCTTGGCTCTCCTCTATCTGTGCTGGTCTATCTGTTGCGATGATCTGCATAGGGCTTGGCGGCGCTGGCCATTTCCAGTTGCCGATCGTGGTTGCGACCGGAATCATATCGATACAGTCGACCGGACAAGGTTCGACGCATAGGTCGCACCCGGTGCACTCCGCCACAATAACCGTATGCATCTGTTTTGCCGCGCCGAGAATGGCATCGACAGGGCAGGCCTGAATACACTTGGTACAGCCGATACACTCATCCTCGCGAATGTAGGCGACCTTGCGTACATCCTCGCTGCCGTGTTCAGCATCGAGCGGGATCGACTCCACATTCAGCAGTTCTGCGAGCTGGTCAATGGTTGCCTGCCCACCAGGCGGACACTTATTGATTGCTTCACCGCCCGCAATTGCTTCGGCATAGGGGCGGCAGCCTGGGTGACCACACTGGCCGCACTGTGTCTGAGGCAGAATCGCATCGATCTGATCTACAATCGGATTGCCCTCTACTTTGAAGCGCACTGAGGCATAGCCGAGGATTAAGCCAAATATGAGCGCGAGCCCAAATAGCACGACAATTGCGGTGAGAATCGCGTCCATGTTACTCACCCTAGAATTTTACCAAGCCGGCAAAGCCCATAAAGGCCAGCGACATCAGACCCGCGGTGATCATTCCTATGGCTGCGCCCCGGAAGGGTACGGGCACCTCTGCAACAGCAATGCGCTCGCGAATCGCCGAGAATAGGATCAGTGCCAGAGAGAAACCAACCGCTGCGCCGAAGCCATAGCCAATAGACTCCACAAAGGAGTTCTGTTTGCGGATGTTAAGCAGTGCAACACCGAGCACCGCACAGTTGGTTGTAATCAGCGGCAGGAAGATGCCAAGCAGTTTGTAAAGCAGGGGACTGGTCTTGTGTACCACCATCTCTGTGAACTGCACCACCACAGCGATCACTAGAATAAATGATACGGTCTGCAGGTAGATTAGATCGAGCGGCTGCAGCAGATAGGTGTAGACCAGGTAACTGCAAACCGATGAGAGCGTTAGCACAAAGGTAGTCGCTAAAGACATGCCCATAGCGGTCTCTAGCTTGTTGGAAACACCCATGAATGGGCAGAGTCCAAGAAACTGAACCAGCACAAAATTGTTGACCAGTACGGTACTGATGAGTATCAGCAGAAAATCGGTCATTCTGTCCCTTACTCTTTGACAAACTCTCAGGTTGAGCGATGCGATATTGTAACCCAGGTATACGCCCCGTTCCAAAGAACGGAGCGCGCTATTACCCTGTTTTTTAAGGGGGTTTAGATGATTTGGTGCTGCTCTAGTGCATCCAGAATCAATTCTACCCGTTGTGCGTTATCCAAGCGCTCATTGAGGAAAAGATCAGCTCCCTGCTCACAGGATGCTATCCAATCGGCGCCCTCACTGGATTGACTCAGAACAATCAGCCCTGCATCAACCAATGCCTGCTGCTGCCCAGGTGCAGCTATGAAGGCCAGTCGTCCACGCTCAAACAGAGCTCTTTCAAGAGTGTAGAGCAGTGTGCTGTCTGCGTTTGGAAGCCCGATCACCAGTGCCTGTTGGCCCAGGCGTATAGCTCGATCCTCCTTTGAGACAGCTGGTTGAGAGTAGAGTGTGATACGGTCAACGACGTGCTCTGAGCTCGAAACCATACCCGCCGCCACGGTAGCATTGGTTAGGCGGTCAATCAGAATAAATGCCCCGGTCTGACGTAATGACTGGTAATCATCCGCTAACACTGGGCGTTCGGCGCTGATCTCGACCTCGGCAATTTCGTTCAGGCTCAGTGCGGCCGGGGTGCAGCGTTCCAGCGAATTTACATCAATACGATGGTGGATGCGGCTCACCACCGCGCTGGTTGAGCTGCTAGCGAGCTTGAGCGCATAGGCACGGCCCGATACCAGAGGCTCATCACTCATCCAGACGAGGTGCGCATTGAAGTTTCGTTGTGGCTTGAGAGCTGAATCGGCGTGCACCAGTAGATCGCCACGAGAGATATCGATTTCATCCTCAAGGGTCAATGTGACGGCCTGTTGTGCAAACGCCTCGGGTAGTTCACCGTCCCAAGTGACTATTTGTTTAATACGGCTGAGTTTACCTGAGGGTAGAACCTTAACCTCGTCGCCGACTCGCACTGCACCGCTCGTTACCGTGCCGGCATAGCCGCGGAAATCGAGGTTAGGGCGGTTGACATACTGTACTGGGAAGCGGAAAGGTGTTGCTGAATGCACTTTTCGAATCTGAATCGTCTCAAGCTGGGAGAGCAGAGGCGCCTCTGTATACCAAGGCATGCGGACGGAGCTGTTCACCACATTGTCGCCTTTGAGTGCAGAGAGTGGCACGAAGTGTAGGTCACTCAAATTAAGTGACTGAGCAAAATCGCGATACTCTTGCTGTATCTCCTCGTAGCGCTGCTGTGAGTAGTCGACTAGATCCATCTTGTTGATGGCGATGATGGTGTGTTTGATGCCCAACAGCGAGACGATGAAACTGTGGCGACGCGTCTGTGTTTGCACGCCGTGCCGCGCATCAATCAGAATGATAGCGAGATCTGCAGTGGATGCGCCCGTCGCCATATTACGCGTGTACTGCTCATGCCCTGGTGTATCGGCGATGATGAACTTACGCTTAGTTGTTGAGAAATAGCGGTAGGCGACATCAATGGTGATTCCTTGCTCACGCTCCGCCTGCAGACCGTCTACAAGCAGGGCGAGATCGATCTCCTCGCCTGTGGTGCCGATGCGTTTTGAGTCGTTCTGTACCGCGGCAAGCTGGTCTTCGTAGATCAACTTTGAGTCATGGAGCAGGCGGCCGATCAGCGTAGATTTTCCGTCATCAACACTACCGCAAGTGATAAAACGCAGTAGCTCCTTGTTTTCATGAAGCGCAAGGTAGCCCTCGATATCCTGAGCAATTAAGTCCTGTTCTTGGTTCATCAGAAGTACCCTTCAATCTTTTTCTGTTCCATCGAGCCGGCGCTATCGTGATCGATCGCACGGCCTTGGCGCTCCGAAGTTGTCGCCAGCAGCATCTCTTGAATGATCTCAGGCAAGGTGTTGGCCTCAGACTCCACCGCACCTGTTAGCGGGTAGCAGCCAAGAGTGCGGAAACGCACCGATTTGTGCTGCACGATCTCATCCTGATTAATTGGCATTCTTTCGTCATCTACCATGATCAGCATGCCATCCCGCTCGACCACAGGTCGCACCTCAGAAAGATAAAGTGGAACGATAGAAATATTCTCTAAGTATATGTATTGCCATATGTCTAGCTCAGTCCAGTTGCTTAGCGGGAAGACGCGAATTGACTCGCCTTGATCCACCTCCGTGTTGTAGATGTTCCACAGTTCTGGACGTTGATTCTTGGGATCCCAGCGGTGGTGCCGATCGCGGAAGGAGAAGACTCGCTCTTTTGCGCGCGAGCGCTCTTCATCACGGCGCGCACCGCCAAAAGCTGCATCAAACTTGTACTTGTTCAATGCCTGTTTAAGCGCCTGAGTCTTCATAATATCGGTGTGGCGTGATGAGCCATGCGTGAACGGACCCACGCCCATATCCACACCCTCTTGATTGATATGCACCAGTAGCTCCATGCCCGACTCTTCAGCCATCTGATCGCGGAAGCTGATCATCTCTTTAAATTTCCAAGTGGTGTCCACGTGGAGCAGAGGAAAAGGCGGCTTGCCTGGATAGAAAGCCTTGCGAGCTAGGTGGAGCATCACAGAAGAGTCCTTCCCGATAGAGTAGAGCATGACCGGATTATCAAAGCTGGAGGCTACTTCTCGAATAATATGAATACTCTCTGCCTCTAATTGCTGCAGGTGTGTGAGGCGCTGTTCGCTGAGCTGTTGCATCAGATGTACCTAAGGGTTGGTTAAAACTTTAGGTTATTATCAGCACGGATTGATATAAGTAAAAAGAATATTTAAAACTTTGCTTAGTATCATTTGGTTATATTCAACCCACTGTTTATTTCGATTAGGCATATGCGATTCCGTTATAAATAAACAGGCAAATAGTATTTCCAGTTATATGTATTTCTATTTAATATCGCCGAAAGTTATATATAACGCCGGATTTAGAGGGCTTTAAAGTGGAAATTGCTTACACCTTGGCCGGTCTGGTGGTTGGTTTTGTCGTTGGTTTGACCGGTATCGGTGGCGGCGCACTGATGACCCCTATCTTGATTTTGGGTTTTGGAGTAGCGCCGATTGTCGCAGTGAGTACCGATCTTCTGTATGCAGCGATCACCAAGTGCGGTGGAGTGTTCGGGTATGCGCGCAAGCAACTGGTGCACTACCGAGTTGTTGTGTTGCTACTGGCCGGCAGCTTACCCGCTTCGTTGTTAACGTTGGAGCTACTCGCGAGCTTCGGGGCACAGGCTCTGATAGAGCAGGTTATCAATTTAACCCTCGGATTCTCGTTAGTGTTGACCTCGATTGCAGTATTTATGCGTCAGCGCGTGAAGCTACTAGCCGAGGGTATGCGCGAAACAGAGATAGGGCAGCGCCTTAAAAAGCTACGTCCGCTGTTAACTCTGTTAGCCGGCGTAGTCTTGGGTGTGCTGGTGACGCTCTCATCGGTGGGAGCCGGAGCTTTAGGTACTGCGGTGCTTATCTTGCTCTACCCACGACTCTCGATGGCACAGATTGTTGGTACCGATCTGCTGCATGCGGTGCTGCTAACCGCGGTTGCTGGGTTGGGACACTACCAGATGGGTAGCGTTGATACCTCGCTGCTGCTGAATCTGCTGATGGGGTCACTGCCGGGTGTGTTTGTCGGCAGTTACCTGGGAGCAAGGCTCTCGCATCGTGTGATGCAGCCGGTGATAGGAAGTTTGTTAATGGCAATCGGTTTGCGCTTTGTGCTGGCCGGTTAGTCTGGAGAAAAACGATGTACATATACAATGAAGTGGATCAGCGCCTGATTGATGAGCGCGTTGCGCAGTATCGCGATCAGACCCAGCGTTTTATCGCTGGAGAGCTCAGCGAAGATGAGTTCTTGGCTCTGCGGCTGATGAATGGTCTCTATATCCAGCGTCAGGCTCCGATGCTGCGTGTCGCAATTCCCTATGGGCTGATGAGCGCCGAGCAGTTGCGTGTGCTGGCTGAGGTATCGCGTGATTTCGATAAAGGCTATGGTCACTTCACTACACGCACCAACATTCAGTTCAACTGGCCGAAGCTAGAAGAGGTGCCGGATATTTTAGAGCGTCTAGCGAAAGTGCAGTTGCATGCCATTCAGACTTCAGGGAACTGTATTCGTAATACGACGACCGATCACTTTGCCGGTATTCACCCATCCGAGACCGAGGATCCACGCCCCTGGTGTGAGCTGATACGCCAGTGGTCAACGCTTCATCCTGAATTCGCCTATTTGCCGCGCAAATTTAAGATAGCAGTCACTGGATCAAGTGAGGATCGTGCGGCATCTCAGGTACATGATGTGGGCCTACATCTTGTGCGCAACGAGGCCGGTGAACTCGGTTTTGAGGTGCTTGTGGGTGGTGGGCTCGGTCGCACACCGATTATCGGTAAGAAGATCCGGGACTTCCTACCTGCGCCGGAGTTGCTCTCTTATCTTGAGGCGATTTTGCGTATCTACAACCTCAAAGGCCGACGTGATAACAAGTACAAGGCGCGTATCAAAATACTGGTTGAAGCCATGGGCATTGAAGCCTTTACCGAACAGGTTGAGCGCCATTGGCAAACTCTCAAAGATGGCGAGCTACGGATTCCTCAACAGGAGATTGACCGCGTCACCGCATTCTTCGCAGATCACCCTTACAGAGAAGATGCCGCAGCCGATTTGACGCTGGATGAGAAGCTCGACTCCAATCAAGATTTTCGCACCTGGTATGCGCGCAATACCCATCCGCACAAACAACCGGGCTACCGAGCTGTCACTGTCTCGTTGAAGCCGCACCTGGGAGCCCCCGGTGATATTACCGCGCTACAGATGGAGATTGTGGCTGATCTCGCTGAGCGCTTCTCCTTTGCTCAAATTCGTTCAACACATGAGCAGAATCTGGTGCTGGCTGATGTAGCTCAGGCTGATCTGTACGAAGTGTGGCAGGTGCTAACTGAACATAACTTGGCACGCGCCAACATTGGCCTGCTGACCGATATGATTGTCTGCCCGGGGTTTGATTTCTGCTCCCTGGCGAACGCACACACCTTGAATATCGCTGAGCAGATCAACCGCACCTTTGAGGATCTGGACTACCTGCACGATCTCGGTGAAATACGCCTCAACATGTCAGGTTGTATCAATGCTTGTGGCCATCACCATGTCGGCCACATTGGTATTCTGGGGGTCGATAAGAAAGGTGAGGACTGGTACCAGATTACGATTGGTGGTTCGAGCCGCGAAGATGCTTCTCTTGGCAAAGTCCTCGGTCGTGCTGTCGCAGCGGACGATGTTGCTGCCACCTTAGAGCGCTTGCTGGAGACCTATGTAGATCTTCGTGTCGAGGGTGAGCGTTTTATAGATACTGTACGTCGTCTGGGCGTTGCACCATTTAAGGAGGCCGTTTATGCCGTTGCTAGTTAATCGTGAGATACACCCGATCGATAGTCAGCCTGAGCCCTTGGCATTTAGCGAATATCTAGAGCTTGACGCTGCTGCACAGGCCGCTATAAAAGCGATACGTGCCAACGGAGAGGATCCTTTGGATCAGTTGCTCCTGCACGCTAGCCGTTTTGACATGATCGCGTTGGAGTTTCCCATTTTGAGGGATGGGCGCTCGTTCAGTATCGCTCGGGAGCTACGAGTGGCAGGCTTTAGCGGTCAGATTCGTGCAGTAGGTGAGACCAGTCGTGATAAGCTACAATTCCTTGAACGTTGCGGTTTTGACGCGGTTGAGCTTGATGACGAGTTGTTCAGGCGTGAGCATTTAGACGCGTACACTGAGATCAGCGTTCAGTACCAGGGCGCGGTGGATCAGCCACTGCCAATCTACCGACAACAGGAAGCGACAGCATGACCCTCGATCTTCAAGCTGCAAACCAGTACCTTGATCAGCGCAGTGCCGATGAGATTGTGCGCTGGGCTCTGGAGCGCAGTCAGCGACCTCTGGTTACAACGAACTTCAGACCCTACGAAGCGGTTATTTTGCATCTGATTACCCAAGTTAAGCCCGATATCCAGGTGCTGTGGGTTGATTCGGGCTACAACACCTCGGCAACCTACCGCTTTGCTGAATCCTTGATTGAGCGTTTGGACCTTAATATCGTCACCTATATTCCACAGATGAGCAGTGCCCGGCGCAATGTGTTGATGGGAGGTATCCCTGATGTGGATGATCCCCAGCATGAAGAGTTTACCCGCCAGGTTAAACTCGAACCCTTCCAGCGAGCACTCAGTGAACTTAAACCCGATCTTTGGTTTAATGCCATAAGAAAGGATCAGACAGAGTTCCGTCAGTCGCTGGACGTTGTGAGCCAGAGCCGTGACGCTGTGTTAAAGGTTGCGCCGTTATTCCACTGGAGTGAGGCCGACCTAGAGGCCTACCTTGAGCGATTCGCTCTGCCTAACGAGTTGGACTACTTCGATCCAACTAAGGCGCTGGAGACGCGCGAGTGTGGTCTGCATACACAGCTCTGATCTGAGGCAAATTCATTGCTCGGCAGCCTGAAACGCTGCTGACATTGTCTCTGGAGTTTCTATGGAACCGGGTCTACTGGCTGTGAAGAGTTGGATTACTAGTGCGCTGCTCTCCGTGGGTGGCAGCACGGGTCTTTGGGTTGCTGATGATATTGCTGACCATCGGCTCGGTGAGTATGTACCCGCAGATACGGTGCTTTACGCCGGTGGGCGTGCAACGCCGGCAGTGTTGGCACAGCTAGATTACCTCTACGCTCAACCCGATCTCGAATTTGACGCAGAGACCATTGCTCAGGAGCTAGAGAGCGGTTCGGGCTACGCCCCCTTGCAGCGCTTTGGTGCAGCCGTCGTGCGTAACCTTTTTGCTCCTGGCAGCGATATGGCTGATGTCTATGCCCGCTTGGGACTATCGATGAGCGGCAATCAAGAGCTCTTCCTTGACGGGCTTGTGCCTGTTCTGCACATTGCGGCAGAAGATAATAACCGGTTTGTTGAATTCTGGGAGTTACAGGCTCGCAGCGCAGGGCTCTCCGTTGCTGAGAGGCGGATCGCTGGGCACGAGTATCTCAGTATTCGGTTAACACCGCCTAACGAAACTGAGCAGATAGATCTCGTTGTGACTCAGCGCGGCGATACCGCCGTGCTGAGCTTTACGACCCCGTTCGATAGTGCAGGTGAGTTGGCACAGCGTCTACGTATCGCCACACCTGCCGAAAGCCTCAAGAGCAGTGGCGCGTTGGCGAGTCTGAAACAACGTTACGGTTTTACCAACGACTTCAATCTGGTTCTGGATATTCAGCGTCTGGCTGAGGCCTTCCTAAATACCCAGAGCTCTCGTATGGCAACCGACATCGAGGCGCTCTCGGCGCTACTGCAGGAGCCAAGTCCAGCTGACTCGTTGACTCAGGTCTGCCGCGAGGAGTACGCCCGAATTGCAGGCTGGACGCCACGAATTGTTGGTGGTTACACCTCAGTAGAGACCGAGCCTGAGTTGCGCGTCGCCAGTCGTTCAGTGGTTGAGATTAAAACTGGAGATACGCTGCAGAAGCTGAATTTGCTGAATGGGCATGTGCCCCAACACGTCGCCGACTTTGATGCGCAGCTACTTGGCTTTGGTCTGGGTCTGGATATGGATCAGTTGTTGCCGGTGACCATCCAGCTGTGGAATCAATTTACTCAGGCGACATTTGCCTGTGCTGAGATTCGCCAAGTACAGCAGGAGATGTTACAGAATAATCCTGCTCTGATGGGTATGTTGACGGGTATGGCTCAGGGCGTAAAAGGCATCGGTGTATCACTTTACGATCTTGAGTTTGGTACTGCGCTAGCACCGATCAAACAACTGGATCTGCTGTTTAGTGTAGCGACTCAGAATCCCGCGCTGCTGGCATCTCTGGCGGCCGGTTCGCCGGCTGCGGCCTATGGCCAAATTCCGCTCGATGGCTCATCGGCCACCGTGGATTTTGGGGATATTCAGCCCGGTCTTACGGCTGAGGTTGCAGTAAAAGGGCAGTACATAACCCTGAGTACTGGAGAGCAGTCCACTGCAGCTGCCAATAACCTACGAAGCGAGGGCCTTGCGCCCAACGGTTTGATGCAGATGAGTCTAAATTACCCCGCATTCGGTGATCTGGTTGCGAGCTTCCCTGTAGACGAACTGCAAAACGGTGCCGGCTCCGATGAGACGAGTCTGTGTATCGAACGCACTCGCTTGGCTAATTTGCTGCGCCAGACACCGCTGCGAGCGGGTTATTCCATGGGAATCACAGCTGAAGGGCTGGATACTACAACTCTGTTCGCGCTAGCAGAACCGGAGCCCGCTCCAGCTGTAGAGCCGGTCGGACGCTATCAGATATATGATCACACCTACAGTTGTGACCAAGGCGAGCGTATTGGTATCGAGACGATTCGCGCCGACGGCACTGGCTCATATAGCGAGACCGATGGACGTGGCACCTGTGAGCTCTATGAACTGGAGTACCGTTGGAGTCAGGCGGGTAATCAGTTGTTGTTTGAAGGCCAGAGCTCAAGAGGGCGTGATGATTGCACCGCCCAGTGGGAGGAGTACGGCCCGTACAATGCCAGTTGTGCACTGATCGCCGAGACCGATGGTTTTACCTGTCTCTATGCCGAAGATGGTTACGAATCGCTATTTAAGTACCGCCCGATCAATTAGGGCTTGAACTGGGAGTTTTAGTTGGAATATCTGCCGCTTTTCTTTGACCTTAAAGGGCAATCTGTACTGTTGATTGGCGGTGGTGATATTGCCCTGCGTAAAGGGCGGCTCCTCACGCGAGCCGGCGCGCGCGTGCGGCTCGTTGCACCTCGAATTGATGCTGAAGTCCGAGAGCTGATTAGCGAATCTGGCGGTGAGTTGATCGAAGCTGAATATCATGTGGACCACCTTAAAGGGGTTCGCCTGATCGTCGCCGCTACCGATATTGATCGGGTGAATCGAGCCGTTCATGCGGATGCTGTGTCTGCCGGTCTACCCGTGAATGTGGTGGACAACCCGCCTTTGTGCACCTTTATCTTCCCTGCAATTGTTGATCGTTCCCCGATCGTGATTGGAATCTCATCAGCGGGTAAGGCACCGGTCTTAGCGCGCAATTTGCGCGCTAAACTCGAGACGCTAATACCCCCAAGTTACGCGAATTTAGGCGAGCTGGTGGGGCGGTTTCGCGCTCAAGTGAAGGCTAAGTTCGATACCGTCAATAAGCGACGCAACTTTTGGGAGAAGGTACTGAGCGGTAGCGTGGCGGAGCGAGTCTTTGCAGGGCAGAATGAAGCGGCAGAGGCGCTGCTGATCGAGCAGATTGAGCGTGCTGATGCTGATCATCAGGTTGGTGAGGTCTATCTGGTGGGCGCGGGTCCTGGTGATCCTGAACTGCTCACCTTTAAGGCGCTGCGGCTGATGCAACAGGCCGACGTGGTGCTTTATGATGCGCTGGTCTCTCCTGAGGTGCTCGAGCTCTGCCGTCGAGATGCGGATCTGATCTATGTAGGTAAGCAGCGCGATAACCACGCGGTGCCGCAGGAGGGCATCAACGATCTGTTGGTACAGCACGCCAAAGCCGGGCAGCGAGTTGTGCGTCTGAAGGGCGGTGACCCCTTTATCTTTGGTCGCGGTGGTGAAGAGCTACGACAGTTGAAAGAGGCTGGCGTACCCTTTCAGGTGGTTCCTGGGATCACCGCCGCAAGCGCTTGTAGTACCTATGCCGGTATTCCGCTGACGCATCGCGACTACTCACAGTCGGTCAAATTTATCACCGGTCAGTTAAAGAAGCGTTCGGCTGAGATCAACTATGATGAGCTCGCAGGTACAAATCAGACCCTCGTGTTCTATATGGGTCTGCACACGCTCGATATTCTGACAGCAGGTCTTATGAGAGCCGGTAAAGCACCTGACACGCCAGTGGCGATCGTTTCGCGCGGTACGCGTGCGGATCAGCAAGTGTTAACGGGACAGTTAGACGATATTTGCGCCAAGCAGGCGCAGGCGCAGTTGCCTGCGCCGGCACTGATTATTGTAGGCGAAGTTGTGGAGTTGCACTCTGAACTCGCTTGGTATGGCGATAATCAGAGTAGCAGTGTGCCCATCGCATAGGTCCCGGCGTACCCCACGACAAAGGCGATCGCCAAAAATAGAACATAACGGGCATAAGTGGCGAAGGTGAGGATCTCCACCTTCGACATTGCCACTATGCCGGCGGCCGAACCGATGACCAGCATAGAACCACCAACTCCCACCGAATAGGTCAGCATCAGCCATTCGGCATGCGACATATCGATATTGGCTTTCAGCAGGGCAGCGGTAAGTGGGACGTTATCGACGACAGCTGAGAATAGCCCCATTACAAAGTTAGCCGCGTAAACAGGCATCACTTGGTAGATACCCACCAGGTTGTCGAGAACACCAATCTCTTTCAGCATTCCGACAAGCAGTAGGATACCGAGGAAGAACATTAGCGTGTCGAACTCGATCTTGCGGATGTAGTCCAGCAGATTCTCGCGCTTATCTTCCGAGTAAGCGAAACGCCCAATCAGGAACATGATTGACAAGCCGAAGAGGAAGGTCAGCACCGGTGGAATGCCTGCTATGACGTTTAACAGGATAGTGCCGATAATGGTCGCCAGAAAAATTACTGCGATCACTTTACCGACATGGTCGTCCCGTCTTGGTGTGGGAATAATCTCTGTTGTGCCGCGCAGCGGCATCGCCAGCATGGCAGCCAGGGTTAGTACGCTAGCGAAAGCGGGGAGGGAGAGTAGTAACAGCTCCTGAATCTCCACTTTACCTGCGAGGAATATCATCAGCGTCGTTACGTCGCCGGTAATGAGTGCAACACCACCAGAGTTGACGGCGAAAACGACCATAACGGTGAAGCGCAGCGTTTTGCGCCGGTCCAGTCGCAGAGAGAGCACAAGCGCGACAGAGACCAATGTCGCTGTGATGTTGTCACAGAGGGATGAGAAGACAAAGGCGAAGACAGCAACTAAAAACATCAGCTTGCGTTCACTGATACGCCGCGGCAGCATTTTATATATCAACGTCTCGATAAGGCCCTGCTGGTTGAGAAAGGCGACGAAGGTCATCGCAGCCATCAGGAACAGCCAGAGTCCTGCTATTTCGAGGATGTTCTCGTCCAACTTGTGCCTCAGCTCCTCTGCACTGACGCCTGTCTCAGGGAAAAGGAAAACTAGGATCCAAGCGAGGCTCCCAAGAAAGAGGGTCGATTTTGCTTTGTTTACATGAATCACCTCTTCGAAAATGATCGAGAGGAGTGCCACGAAGGCGAGACCGATAAGAACGGTGTGAAGCATGGACTTGGTCCTGTAAGCTAACGCAGAGGTTTGCACTGCGGTGGTAATTGAGATGCGCAGAGTCTACTCTATTTTGGTCAGACTACTTGCTGATGTGTGACACTAAATGCTGCTGTTTTAACAATATTTTTTCATACCCTTATGCTCGGGAAGTGAAGCTATAACAATGAGTCGCGAGGAGAAACTTCAGTCAAATTGGTTTGTTTACATCCTGCGCTGTGGTGATGGTTCGCTCTACACTGGCGTGACAACAGACCCTCAACGACGTTTGCGTCAGCATCGTGGGGAGATTAAAGGTGGCGCCCGGTATACTCGGGCCCGTTTGCCGATTGAGATTGTCTATCTGGAGTCGCAGTCTAACCGCTCCAGCGCCACGAAGCGGGAGGCCGCAATAAAACGGTTGAAAGTTAGAGACAAAGAGGCGCTAATTTTCAACCAATTTGAGCCTGAAGATTTCTCCAGTTGAATGGCAAAAATCGCCTAGAAAAATTGATTTAAATCCAGTTTGCTACGGAGCAATATCGGAAAAACAAAGCCTTATGCGTTGAATACCTTTCATTGGTATTTCGCATTTTGAGAACTAAACTGAAAGGGAATGCAGAGGGAGCCGTTTACTCGGTGCTGAGCTCAGCAACCTGACCCGGGTCATTATGGGAATTGACGAGCCGAAATCTTTTCCGGCCAAATGAGGCGGCACCCACGGGGCCGCCTCAACTATTTCAGTGGGATAGTAGTGATCAACTAGGTCGCCTCTTAAGGCGACACCCAGCCGGTGGAATGTCGGGTCCAGACCCGTCCTACTAGTCCTGCTTGACGGGACGTTTGCTTGGCTTACGGGCTGGGCGATCAGATTTGCCAGCAGCCTTAGCATCCTTTCCACCCTTTGCAGCGTAGCCATCACGCGGCTTACGCGGGCGATTGGGTGCACCCTCAGAGTCATCACGACGACGACCGCGTTTTGGTGCTTCATCACTCCACTCACGAATATTGAGTGACTGCCCGCAGACACGAGCCTTTGCCAACTGGCTTAGCTGAGCCTTCGACAGGTTGGATGGAAGATCAACCGTGGTAAAGCCTGAGCTGATATCGACTCGACCGATCTGGCCCGAGTTGATGCCAGCTTCGTTGGCGATGGCACCGACAATATTGCCCGGTTTCACACCATGATCGTGACCTACATTGATCCAGTAGCGCTGTTTATCGGCATCAAGTGCTTCGCGGTTACGCTGGCGGCTGCCAGGTTTACCCTCACGCTCTTGGCGCGGTGCACGCTCGCGTTTCGGTGGTGCCGCGTTTGGATCGGGCTCGTTCTCATCCAAGAAGAAACGACGGTCTGAGTTCATCAAACCGAGTGCCGCGGCTGCCAGCGCGCTTGCGGTAATGCCGCTTTCGGTTACCAGATCAGTGATCAGTTTATGGTAGGCGGTCGCATCGGCGGTTCCAGTCGCGTCAACCAACTGTTTCTTCAAACGCTGTGCACGCATCTGATTGATCTCTGCAGCCGTCGGCAGCACTAGCTTCTCTAGCGTTGACGAAGTGCGGCGCTCGATCTGGCGCAGCAGGCCGCGCTCACGGGGAGTGACAAACAGAATAGCGTCGCCGCTGCGGCCGGCACGACCGGTACGACCGATACGATGCACGTAGGACTCAGTGTCATACGGGATATCAAAGTTGAATACGTGGGTGATGCGATCCACGTCCAGACCGCGAGCCACGACATCGGTTGCAACCAGAATCTCAAGGTTACCTTTTTTGAGCTTTTCTACGATCTTCTCGCGCTGAGCCTGAGGGATATCGCCGTGCAGTGCGGCCGCAGGGAAACCCTCTGAGCGCAGCTGTTCGGTCAGCTCTTCGGTCATCGTCTTAGTGCGTACGAAAATCAGCGCCGCATCATGCTCCTGCTGCTCTAGCATACGGGTCAGTGCAGCAAACTTAGACATGCCGCGTACCTCCCAGATACGCTGGCGAATGGTGCTGGCTGTCGCAGTTTTAGATGCGATTTTAACGATAGTTGGTTCGTTCAAGTAGCTATCAGCAATTCGACGTACTTCGTTCGGCATGGTGGCCGAGAATAGAGCGATCTGGCGCGCTGGTGGCGTGTGCTGCAAGATCCACTCAACGTCATCGATAAAGCCCATACGCAGCATTTCGTCTGCTTCGTCGAGTACCAGAGCCTGCAGCTTATCAAGCACCAGAGTGCCGCGACGGATGTGGTCCATCACACGGCCGGGTGTGCCGATAACGACCTGTACACCTTTACGCAGTGCTCGTAGCTGAGTGTCGTAGGCCTGGCCGCCGTAGATAGAGAGGGTGCGCACGCCCGAAAGATAGCGTGAATACTGCTCACAAGCCTCTGCGACCTGAATTGCCAGTTCGCGTGTTGGTGCAAGTACCAGCAGCTGGGGCTGGTGCAAGTTTGGATCAACCCGGTTCAGCAGGGGCAGCGCAAAGGCTGCAGTTTTGCCGGTACCGGTCTGCGCCTGTCCAAGGATGTCGTCGCCATTGAGTAGAGCAGGAATAGACTCTGCCTGAATGGGTGAGGGCGTTTCGTAGCCAACATCTTTGAGTGCATCGAGAATAGCGGGCGCAAGACCCAGATCAGCAAAGCTGAGGGTCGGGTTTTCAGAATCTGACATATCGGAGGTTTGTTACCTGTATTTAGTGAGCGAACCGGTAGGTGGCGCCATTTGCGTCATTGGTTTATCGAGCGCACATAGCACAGACGAACAAAGGAGCGGCCCGCTGAAAGAAGCGAGATTGTACAGGGATTGATCAGTTGCTGTCTAGCGCTCGGCAGCAGCTTTAGCTCGGTATTTGCATACCACGTTGAACGAAATCAAAGGCTTCCAAGCGTTTCATCCAGGCATGCACCGCTGGATAGTCTGCTGGATTAATTCGTTGGAATTCAAAGCGGGCAGCCCAGGGGTAGAGCGCGAAGTCAGCGATGCTCAGCTCGCCGGCGACAAACTCTCGGCCCTCGAGGCGAGTGTTCAGCACACTCCAGAGACGGTAGGCCTCATCTTGGTAGCGCTTCTCGGCATAAGGGACGGGCTCTTTTACAAACATGTTGAAGTGGTGCGCTTGGCCGAGGTAAGGGCCAAAACTCCCCATTTGGAACATCAACCACTCCATAACCTCGAGTTTTGCGCTCGGGTCAGACGGGAGAAACTTGCCACACTTCTCTGCGAGATAGAGCAAAATCGCTCCTGATTCGAATATCGAGGTAGGCTCTGCGTTGATACCCTCACGATCGACAATCGCCGGGATTTTGTTGTTTGGACTGATTTTAAGAAACTCCGGTGCAAACTGTTCATTGGCACCGATATTGATGGGGTGTACTTCGTATTCGAGGCCACAGGCTTCAAGCATGATAGAGATCTTGCGACCGTTAGGTGTCGTCCAGGTGTAAAGGTCTATCATGCTGCCTCGCTGCTTGTCGCTCTAGCCCCGGTTGCTCAGGCTCCGGGTTGGGTAAAATGGTTAAAGATGCTGATCAATTCATTTTCACTGTAGCTGACAATAATCAACTGCTGGCCGGGTTTGATCAGATCAGGGTCTTGTCCAAGCATCCCCTGTTGGTAGTTGTAGACGTAGGTGTCTTGAACCTTCTGATAGAGGAATTCACCAAGGAATGAGCTCCGGCGATTCTCCAGCGTCTCGTCTGCCAGCATGGGTATCTCTGCTGTTAATACGCGGCCACTCTCTTTCAGTTCAATGCCCTGAGCAAAGGTTTTAATCAGACCACGCTGCAGAATGCCCCACAGCCCCTGCGCATCGGTCGGCGAAACGGCATGGATGTAGAAGACCGTACCGGCTGCTAGGTCAGGGTCAGAGAGTAGCTCTTGTAGGCGAATCCGTTGGCCAGGACGCAGGGATTGACCCGTTTGTGTTTCACCCACTTTGGTCACTTCTAGGTTGGTTGCGTCAACTTGCGCCGGCTCAAAACTCACAGCGGGAGCGGCACCTTGGGTCACGACGACTGACTGGCTTTGAATTGCTGCAGCGGCCCCCTGGATTACTTTAGAGCCTGAATCTATAGCTTGGGTTACCACGAGCTGCGTAGATTCGTCGCTGCTCTGCGCGGCAGGTTTTGCCTGATTGGTTTGCATGGTGCTTGTCTTAGCGGGCGCTGTCTCAGCACGCTTCTCAACGACAGTCTCGACCATCTGCTCAACCTGTTGGTTAAGGGAGTGGGTTTGAGTGGTTTGGACACTTGCTTCAGCAGTTTCAGCAGTTTCAGGAGAGGAGGAACTGTTCACCTGTTCAATAGCTATCTGCTCCGACTCCATCGTTGGCATCTTGAGCAGCTGCTCGCCGGTCACAAAGTTATCCGCTTTGGTAATATCCAGCACCTGCTCTTGAGACTCAGTCGTTAGCTTCTCGATGTGCTCTTTGGCCGCTTCAACAACCGTTGGTTCGATCTCCTGGTTACTCGGCTCAAGGCTCTGTTGCGGTTGGGTATCGGTAAGTGAGTCGGACTTCTGAGTGAACAGATAGACGCCGATACCTGCGATTAGCAGAATCAGCACGATGAGCGCGCGTTGCATGTGGGCAATCTTCCCTGAAAGTACGTAATTGCGAGTTAGACCTGAGAATATCAGGTTTTAAGGTGGTTTAAAGAGTTTTGGCGGCCTTAGCTGAGTTAATATACTGTTTTAAGACTAATTTACCGGTTTCCGAGGGGTAGATGAGCGAATCTGATAAGAGTGACTTCTCTTCGATGATGTTGGGTGAAGGGGTCAAGCCGCTTAAGGCTGAAAAGAGAGTCTCGACGCGAGAAGCACTAAGGCGTGGTGAAATCGAACAGCTCGCGGAGCGACGCAAACAGGCTGAGGGGATCGATGAGCGTTTTCGTCTTCAGCCGGAGCAGCTGTTGAATCCGGCCGATCCGATAGAGTGGAAGCGTGATGGTGTGCAGGAGGGCGTCTATCGCAACCTGCGTTTGGGTAAGTACGCGGCCGACGCACGCCTTGATCTCATCAATCGTAGCCTGGCCGAGGCCGTGGATGAAGTGCCGGGGTTTATCAAACAGTGCTATCAGTTTGGCCTGCGTACGGTGGTAATCAATCACGGGCGAGGTAAGCATAATAAGGCACCGCAGAACGTTATGCGCAGTTGCTTGATGCTCTGGCTTCCCAAGATTGATGAGGTGCTTGCGTTCCACTCCTGCCAGCCAGAGCACGGCGGGCTAGCTGCTATTTATCTCTTGTTACGTAAGAACGAACAGCAGCGTCTCGAGAATATTGAACGTCACCGATAACCTCAGACGGCTGTCCAACTGGCCGTTTCTCGGTTTTTGGTACAGAATACATAAAGTTAGCATTAGAGGAGCACTTCATGGGGGACCGGCGATTTGATCGCGAAGCCCAGTACTGGAAATTAACCAGTCTGCTGCTCTTAACTGTCGCTGCTTTAGTGCTATTTGCACTGAGCCTACCTGAGTACACCACGGGCCTTCTGATTGCGGCTCTGCCAATCGCCGTCACTGCGCTACTGGTGGTGCGTTTTCAACGTAGCCTGATGCAGGATATGCAGGCGGAGTTGCAGCGCCAATTGCCCGTTGATAGCGATACAGGTGCTATCTCTCAATTTTGGTTTCAACGCACGCTCGAACAGGAGTGCCGCCGCGCTATGCGCGAATTCACCCCGATCAGCGTTGTTCATCTGCTGCCTGCAGACCCTACGCAGAGCCTGCATCAAAAGAGCTTGGTGGATGAACTAAACCAGCGAATGACTCGCCCCGGAGATCTAGTCGCGCTTGATACGACGCGCGGACTCTGGTTGCTGCTACCGGCTACCAATGAGGCAGTGAGTGGTTTCGCTGAGAGAATCTTTAAGCTTGTCAATCAGTTGGCGCCCAATACTCATCTTACTTGTTACACATTCCAGCCCATGGCTGATCTCAGTCCTATCAAGGTGACCGACGTATTTGCGCAGCTCGAAACTGAGCTGGACTCAGAATCAAACGCAAAAATGCGCTGTGAGTCGGAAGGTTTTGATATGCCGAGCGTCACCTACTCGCTCTAGCGTCTGACCCACCAATGATCGATCTTAATCATCTGCGCGCTGCGCTCTCGTCAAGCTATACACGTTCACTGCTTTGGATAGAGATCGAGCTCCAAGCCGAAGCCGAAGCCGAAGCCGATAGCAAGCAGAGCGCAAGCGCGCTGGAACTGTCCGTGCTGAAATTGCTACAGACTTATGGGCGTGACTCCGAGGATCTGCTATTGCTGTCGAATCGGCCTTTGGCAGGCTTGACCCCGATTAGGCGGGGTGAATTTGTCAGGCACCTAGGTAGAAGCTACCAACTGATCATCATCGACGCCTTCTCGGGGGTTAATCCGGCTACACTTGCGCAGGCGATCGGTACTCTCGAGGGCGGCGGTCTACTCGCTTTGATTACGCCGCCCGCCGCCGACTGGCCGAACTATTTTGATCCTGAATACCTGCAACTAGGTGTGGAGCCAGGGCAGCGTCCGCCGGGCCGATTTATCCGGTGGCTGGTGCGAGCTTTGGAGAACTCCAGCGCGGTTCTGCGCTACTCCGAGTGCTGTGCCGTGCCAGAACTGCAGCCGCACTGCCCACCAAAACGTATTGGACACTATCTTGGTGAGGCTCAGCAGCGAACGGTTTATCAGCTCCTGAACGCCTGGCAGCAGCCATGGAGTTGTACAGTACTCGATGCGGATAGAGGCCGAGGCAAGAGCAGTACAATCGGTCTAGCTCTCGCCTTGCAATCCGTTTTTCAAACACAGCAACTGGCGCTCTGTGCACCCGATAAGCGGGCGGTGGCAAGCATTTATCAGCGCTTTCGAGAGCTGAATGATCAGCGGATTTTACCCAGGTTTTACACTCCGGCTGAGCTGGTAGAACAGCTTCAAAGCGGATCGACTGAGTTGCGCTGCGTCCTTGTCGATGAAGCGGCGGGCGTGCCGCTACAGTTGCTAGAACAGATCACCGCTGAAGCTCAGCATCTGGTGCTTTCCAGTACTTTGCATGGCTATGAGGGTTATGCGCGAGGGTATGGGTTGCGCTTCCTCAAACAGCTGCAGGAGAGTCGGCCGGAGTGCCGTCGCCTCGCGCTGGGTGAGCCCCTGCGTTGGGCAGTCGGCGATATCTTAGAGGAGTGGGTCGAGCGTTACCTGTTATTGGCGCTAGAGCGTGCGAATTCAAAATTGTCAGAGGGGTTTTATGAGCTAAGCCTTGCCGACCTGCCTGATAACGAGTACTTGTTACAGAATATCTACCAACTGCTAGCGTCCGCCCACTACCGAACTACCCCCGCTGACCTGAGGCTGCTGCTTGATTCGCCAGGGCAGCGCCTGTTTGTGTTGGTGATTGACTCTGAGCTTGTCGGTGTCCTCTGGGTAGCCGCGGAGGGTGCCTTGGACGAAACCTTGGCGAATCAGGTGATGCAGGGTCGGCGCCGACCGAATGGGAATCTACTCCCTCAGTCATTGTTGCACTACCTTGGTTGGGCAGAGGCTGGCGCAAAACGGTACTGGCGGGTGGTTCGGATCGCCGTCGCCCAGCGGCATAGGCGGCTTGGATATGGGCGCACAATGCTGCAGTCGCTGCAGGATTGTGCAGCAGAGCAGGGTGTGGATTTCACCGGTGCAAGCTTTGCTGGCCACGCTGATCTCATTGAGTTTTGGCACCGCTGTGAATTTGTGAGCGTTCGGCGTGGGGAGTCAATTGATCCTGTCGCCGCTCAGCCCGCTGTGCAGGTGTTACGCCCGGTTTCAAGCAGAGCTTCCGGCTGGTTAGAGTACCAACAGCGAGCAGCGCTGTCCGAGGAAGCGCTGCAAAACTTTGCCTATCACTTTGCACCGCTGAGTCTGGTGCGTGAACGGATAAGACAGTGTCATCCGCCTGAACAGCTCGCCTCGATCCTTGATGAGATGTCGCCCTCCAGCAAACGATTAAAACCTTTGCGAGCTTGGCTAAGAGAAATGCTGGAGTCTCAGGCCAGCTGAACTTCATCACCGACAGAGATCTGACCAGCGCGCTCTACACTAAAGTTTTGACCAAAGAGTACTTCTCGATTGGGGCCGCGGTGTAGCTTGGCTAGCGTTCTGAGGGGCTCTTGATTCGGATCTTTGTCACCCGTTTGAGGATCACGCGTTATCAGCACGCAGCGTTCACAGGGTTTGCGACGACGCAGCAACACTTCGCCGATCTGAAGTAACTCCCATTCATCCTCAGCCCAGGGTAGAGCCGTATCGATCACCAGGTTAGGGCGGAAACGACTCATCTCAAACATCCCACCTGTGGCCTGGTTTATCGCAGCTAGCGATGCAGTATTGCAAACCAATAATGGGTAGCCATCGCTGAATATGGGGCCCCAGGGGTAACGCTTATCGGCCAGATCGGCGGCCTCTCTATTCCAGAGAACTTTGACCTTGCGTCCGAGCAGTTGACTGAACCAGTGTTCGGACCCAGCTAGTCTCGGAGCCGTAATTCTGCGCCCCCAGACCTCAACCTCGCCATTCAGTGAGCTCTCCTGATTGATGTAGGTAGAGCCCAGACTCGGATGCGATGCTCTCCAGCCATCCAACTCGGGCTGCACCTCAAGTTGCAGCAGTTTAGGCTCGCTGCGCGCGGTAATAAACCGTCCATCGGGTTCGCAAAGAATAAGCCGTCGGTCTCCCTTGATACCGAGCGCGTCGAGTTCTGCACGCTCTAAGTTCTCGCCTTTAGACGATTTAAGCGGATATCGCACTAATTGGCTGATTTGCATCAGCGCCTCCTTATTTCAGCGCAAGCGGACAGATATGAACTAGATTTAGACTAACAGTTTGAATACCAGAGGTTAAACCTGATGTTGAAGAACGTTTTAAACTCAGTGCTCGTTGCTGTACTCGCGTTAAGCCTCACGCAGACCGCGGTAGCGGCGAAGCCAGAGGGTCAGGGAAAGGATAAATCGTGGAAGTCAGAGAAGCAGTCTCGCAAGGAGGGTCGAGAGGTTGAACAGCCCAGTGCGCTTTTAGCTGAACTAACAAGCGCTCAACGCGATGAACTCGCGAGCCTAGTCTTAGAGAAGGAGTACGGTTTCACTAAAGACTCCGTGCCTGCCCAGTCTAATGGAACCGCTAAGCAGTTACCGCCAGGTTTGCAGAAAAAGCTAGCGCGCGGTGGCAATCTGCCACCGGGTTGGCAGAAGAAGCTGCAGCGAGGCGAAGTGATGGACCGCGAGACCTACAGCCAAGCAGAGCCTATGCCTGATGAGCTGTTGCGCCGCGTCACTGGCCGCGATGATGCCGTTGAGCTCCTGCGGGTAGGGGATCGCATTTTGCGTGTGATGGAGGGGCGCGGTACCATTCTCGATGTTATTGATCTGAGTGATCGTGCAATCCGGATATTGGAATCAAACTAACCGATGACCCCCGCAATCGATACCGCTAAAAGAGCTAATGTAAGCTTCAATACTCATCAATATGAACATGCACCCGGAGCGGCATATGGCCTAGAAGCTGCTGAGAAATTAGAGCTCGATCCGGCTCTGGTTTTTAAGACGCTGATGCTTGAGACTGACAGGGGCCCTAACGCGCTGGCGGTTGCGGTAATTCCTGTGGCTGCGACCTTAGACCTTAAAGCTGCTGCAAAAGCGCTGAAGCAGAAGAGGGTAGCAATGGCCGATCCTCAAGTAGCCCAGCGTTTGACAGGCTACCTGGTTGGTGGAATCAGTCCGCTAGGGCAGAAACGAGGTTTCGCGACCTTAATTGATCAGAGTGCGGAGTCTTTGGATACAGTGTTTGTAAGTGCGGGCCGACGTGGGCTGGAGATTGAACTAGCTCCGGTTGATCTGCTGCGAGTCACGCGGGGGCAGTTCGCGAAGATTGCCAAATTCAAGTAGTTGACCATCGCTATTCTGAGCCCAGTCTGGGCTCAGGATTTCAGATAGAGACAGTTAGGCCATCTTCAGACGGGGGCGTGGAAGCGGTCCGCGCTGGCCTGAACGTTTGACCACGGCAGGTCGGTGTTTGAAGTTGGATGGATCCAGGTTATTACGCTTCAACAGCTTGTAGAAGTCTGTACGGTTGCGATCAGCTAGTCGTGCCGCCTGGGTCACATTACCCTCGGATATCAGCAACACCTGAATCAGATATTCGCGCTCAAAGGCGGCCCGTGCCTCTTGGAAAGTCGGTACCGCACGCGGTGCATCACCGAGGCGAGACTCGACAAACTCGGCTGGAATTGCACCACCTTCACTGTATGCCGCGACACACTCATCGATAAAATCGAATAGCTGTTTAACATTCCCCGGCCATGATGCCTCTGTCAGTAGTTGCATCGCACCTGAGCTGAAGCTGCCGCTCGCGTAGTCGTGAAGCTTGGCTGCCTGTTTTGCCCGCTGTTTGATCAGCAGAGGAATGTCTTCGGCATGCTCGGCCAGCTCTGGAACTTTGATCTGCATCGCCTGCAGATGATAGTAGAGATCTTCAGTTAGGTTACCAGACATCATTTCAGACTCCAGATCACGATCGGCAGTGGCGATGATTCGAGTCTTCAATGTTTCGCTATAGAGAGCACCCAGCGGGCGGTAGAGTCCCGTCTCAAGCAACTTAATAATCTGCGTCTGTACACTGTGAGGCAGTGTGTCGACATGATGCAGCAGCAGACTACCGCCCTCCGTGCGCTTTAAGAGACCGATCTCGGTTGTCTTAGCTTCGGGAAACGCACCGGCCTCGTAGCCAAACAGGTCATGGATAATCTGCTCGGGCACCTTCGCGCGGCAATCGAGTACGGCAAAATTCGATTTCGCCCGATCACTCGCCAGATGTATTAACTCTGCAGAGAGCCGCTTACCGCTTCCAGCGGGGCCGGTGATGTGTACAGGCATATCGGAACCAGCGCAGTGGCCTATCTGATCGAGTAGCGTATCGATCAGGGCCGAGCGGTGGGTCATCAGGTTGCGCCAAGTATTTACTGCACGGCGCTGGTCTATCTGAGCAGCTGCCTGCACGAGATGGGGCAGTTGCACCTGCATACTGGGTAATTGGAAAAAGGCGAAACAGCCGTTACGCGTTGCAGAGATCGCTTCCATCACCTCGGTTTGACGGCAACGCAGCAA
>Ga0209652_1000420_pt1 | contig 36180 bp, 36 predicted proteins | sample SaaInl74LU_5_DNA_FD_184641 | JGI IMG/M metagenome (GOLD analysis project Ga0209652, IMG submission 184641) | Marine microbial communities from expanding oxygen minimum zones in the Saanich Inlet - ESP_74LU_5_DNA (SPAdes) (version 2) | ecosystem: Environmental > Aquatic > Marine > Intertidal zone... | reverse complement strand
GCCATCGCCGGATCAATCTGCCCCGCAAGATAACCACCAGGCCGGAAATCCAGCGTTCCAGTACTAAGCCAAACCCACACAACCGCCGGCAATAGCAACACAACCGATGTACCAACAAGAATGCTCATATAAAGCCGTCCAGCGTTGCGTGCAAGAGCACTTTCTTTATGTGTTACAAGCGGATAGGTGGAAAAGGTCAGAATTTCATAGAACACGAAAAGAACCAGCAAATTGCCTGACCACGCAACCGCCATTGCCGCATGAACCGCGACGGCATAAAAAGCGGCAAAGCGCGTTTGATGCTTTTCATGATTGCCGCGCATATAGCCGACCGAATAAAGCGCTGCCAAAATCCATAGGCCAGAAGCGACCAAACCGAAAATGGCACCAAGCGGTGTTACGGCAAATTCAAGCGCCAAACCTTCGGCAATTTGCGCCACAAACAGCCGTGGTGTGTCCCCGTCCAGAACCGCCAGCGCAACATGAACAGCGGCAATAAAGGTGATAACGCCACCAATTGGCCCTGCTGCATCGCGCCAAACATGACGAACCGCCAGAAACGGCGTTAAAATCGCGACAACAAGCGGGGCTAACAGCCCAACAAGCATTGCGGTATGAAGTGACATCATGTCCCGCCTCCCAACAATGCTGCGGCGGCAAGACGCGCCGCGCCAACAATCCAGCTAGCATCAACACCAAACCAGATATTACCAAGGGCAACAATCCAAAGCGGCAGATAGATAGCAGGGTTTTCAACCAGTTTTGGTGATCTTGCTGGTGCAGGCTGCATCCACATGACTTCCATAACTTTCCAAAGATAAACAACTGACAAGGCGCTGCTAATCAGAACAAGCGCCAGAATGACGTAGGAATCAGTCTCAAGAATAGCACGCACCAAATACAGCTTTGAGATAAAGCCAGCGGTCAACGGCAATCCAGCAAGGCTGAGACCACAAATCAAAAAGGCCGTTGCTGTTATCGGCATTCGCCGCCCAATACCGGTTAAGGTTTCAAGGCTGGCGCGCGCACCAAGAGCAGCAACAAAGCCACCAACGGCCATGAATATGCCGCCTTTGATCAGGGCGTGATTACCAATATGGATAAATCCGGCGCTTACGCCTGCTGGCGTTGCAAGGCCAAGCCCAAGCGCGATATAGCCGATTTGCGCTACCGATGAATGGGCAAACATCTTTTTGATATCGGCTTCGTAAATGGCCATGATCGTGCCAACAAAAATGCCACCAACCGCCAAAGGCACAATGATATTTGATAAGGCAATATCAACAATTTCGGGCGTTCCACCAAAAATGGTGAAAAAGATCCGCGCCAAGACATAAAGCGCCGCCTTAGTCGCGATCGCCGCCAACAAGGTTGATACCGCTGATGGGGCATAGCCATAGGCAGCAGGCAACCAGATATGGACTGGGAAAATGGCAGCCTTAACCAACATACCAGCAACCATAAAGCCAAAACCGACATAAAGCGCCGCCCCTCCAGCCGCATCAGGTAGACGGCTTGCCATATCGCTCATATTCAATGTGCCGGTAATGGCATAGATAAAGCCGACACCAATGACATAAAAGGTCGCGCCAACAGCGCCAATGACAAGATAATGATAGCCAGCGACAAGCGCCCGCCGATCAGTGCCCGCCCCCATGCCAATCAGAATAACCGATGCCAAGGCAGAAATTTCAAGGAAAACAAACAGATTAAAAGCATCGGCTGTCATGACGAGGCCAAAAAGCCCGCCAATGACCAGAAGCCATGCCGCATAGAACTTGCCGCTGTCCTTATCAGCAATTTCATTCGCAACAAGACGCCGCGCTGCTAGGGTTGCCAGAAACCCAAGGCCCGACATAACTACCAACGTAAGGCTGGATGCCGAATCAACGACAAATTCAATACCCCAAGGTGGTTCCCAATTGCCGAGATGATAACTAATGCGAACGCCATTTTCGGTCACTGATTGAAGCAATAGCGCGGCAAGAAATGATATGCCGGTTCCGACAAGCGCCAACACCCATGCAAGACCGGCAATAGGCAAAAGCGCACTAAATGGTGCTAAAAGCAATGGAACCACTACAAGCAATGCGGGTAAATTAGTCAAAATAGCGGCGCCCATCATTCTGCTGCCTCACTTGTCGGACGTTTCGGACGAGCCAGTGATTGGCTTGCCTTGGCGGCGATGATTTCGTCTTCTTCGACACTACCAAAGGCTTCATTAATCCGCAGGATCAAGGCCAAGCCAAGCGCCGTTGTCGCTACCCCGACAACAATCGCCGTCAGAATCAAAACATGCGGCAACGGGTTGGAATAAAGCGTGTCGGGATTACCATCAAGAATAGGCGCGGTACCGCCTGCCATTTTACCAAGCGAAATATAGAAGATGAAAACCGAGGTCTGAAAAATCGACAGCCCGATCATTTTTTTCACCAGATTCGCCCGGGCAATGACCATAAAAAGCCCAGTCATCATCAAAATGACGACGATGATATAGTTCCAGCTTCCTGCGAGTTGCTCAATCATTTGGCGCGATCCTCAACAAAACCTGCAAAGGCATGAAACAATGCCAGCATGACGCTTGTCACTGTCAGGCCAACGCCAAACTCAACAACCAAAATACCAATATGCTGGCCCGACCCAACAGATCCGGTCAACGCGGTATAATCCAGAAACAGACCGCCCTTCGCCATCGAGACAATGCCGACAGCGCCATAGATGGTGACACCAAGCACCATCATCCAGAGATTGACCCGCGCCGAAATGATCTGACGGCCAGCTTGCAATCCAAAGACAAGCGCATGCAAAATAAAAGCGGCGGCGATGATCACGCCAGCCTGAAACCCACCACCAGGGCCAAAATCACCGTGGAATTGAACATAAAGACCAAACATGATGATCGGGGCAAACAGGATTTTGGCCACAACACGGAAGACAGGATTTTGTTTCATGCCTTGGTCCCCGCTGATTTTGCTGCTGCTTTGGGTTTGGCTGTTTTTGCCACCATCTTGCGATTGTCTGTTTTGACCCGCTTTGTTCGGGTTGCACCAGCAAGCAACATCAAAACCCCAAGACCAGCGGTAAACACAACAATCGTCTCACCAAGTGTGTCAAAGCCGCGATAGCTGGCCAAAACCGTTGTCACAACATTTGGGATGTGAAGCGCACTGCCGCTTTCGGCAAGATATCGTGGGGCTACATGTTGATGTACCGGCGCCATTGCATCGCCAAGCGACGGCAAATCCATAACGGCAAGAAGCAATAAAGCCCCTGCCCCAATACAAATGACACCTGCCAGAAAATTGCGGTTCTGGCTTGGCTTTTCATCAGCCGGAATATAGGCCATTGCGGCAAGGAAAAGCACCGTTGAAATGCCGGCGCCAACCGCCGCCTCAGTAAAGGCAACATCAACCGCATCCAAATTGACGAAAATCGCCGCCGAGGTGAGCGAATAGGCACCTGACATGACAATCACCGCATAAAGACGTCCGGTTCGCACCACCATCACAGCGATCAGCACCAGCAAGGCCAGCAGAAAAATATCAATGACTAGACTGACCATCATGATTTTCCCTTAGATTTTTTGGCAGGCGCAGACTTAACCAAATCGCGGCCAACCGGTTTCACGCCCATTTTATGCGCCACTTGCGCTACCGCGTGGGTTGCAATGGGGCTGGTGAAAAACAGAAAAACGCCAATTAGCGCCAGTTTGAAGCTGACAAGGCTGAACCCTTGGTGAATGATCATGCCAAGGATGATAAAGCTGGCGCCGGCCGTATCAATCATGCCAACAGCATGAATCCGGCAATAGACGTCAGGCAGTTTGATCAGGCCAAGGCTGCCGATCAAAAGCGCAACCACGCCAATCGCAATTGACAATCCGGACAGGACAAGCACAAGCATATCCATCATTTTGCCCCCGTTGAATGATCGCCAAGCGATCCGGTACTGAAAATTTTCAGAACAGCAAAAGTGCCGATAAAGTTCAAAATGGCATAAAGCAAGGCGATATCAACAAATTCAGGGCGGCCCATGATAAAGCCATGAAGGGCGATACCTAAAATAACCAATGTGCCAATCGCATTTACCGCCAGAACACGGTCAAACGCCGTTGGCCCAAGCGCGGTGCGGACAAGCGCCATTACAAGGCAAACCGCACAGGCGGTTATTGCAACAATCATCATCATTTGCCAGATTTCCCCGAACGTCCTGATCCGGCCCCTTCAAGGGCGCAATTGCGTTTATCCATATCGCCGCTTCGCACATCATCGCCAAATTGGGGGTGAAGCGCATGAACCAAAAACCGGCTTGGGCCTGTTTTGGCCTCGTCAATATCAACAGTGACGGTTCCCGGGGTCAAAGTGATTGAATTGGCATAATTAGCAAGGCCCGCCGCGGTTGCTTGATTGGCTGGCACTTCAAAAATTTCAGGATCAGATGTTCCACGAAGAATGATTTTGGCTGTTGCGATATTAGATGAAACAATCTCGCCAATCAGCCAGGCTAAATAAGCTGGCAGCCGCGCAAATAGATGTGTTGGCAAGCCTTCGCGGTCAGTTGCGCCAATGCGAAGGCTAAGCCATGTACAAAGCAAACAACTGGCGACGCCAAAACCAATCAGCAGGCCATTATAAATGCCTGACATCAGCAACCAGCCAGCCATCAAGGTCGTAAACAAGATCAGGAAACGCATTTGAATTTAAAAATCGCTATATTGTGTAAACCGAAGAAGACACTAGATGGCTTTTTTCGCGGCTTCAATGCCATTTCCGTAAAAATATTTTTTCAATCGCATATATTTTCGGCGTTCGGCACCGATGGCTTTTCCAAAAATAGCTGGTAAATGGCTTGTTTTTGACGAGGCCTCAGGCTATGAATTCAGCAGTCATAAATTGCGTTAAAACGATGTCGGGGGATAAACCAATGGCTTCAACAACAAACAAGCAGCGTCCAGCCCATGTTCCTGAAGAAAATGTCTATACATCACTTCATTGGCTAATGATCGCCGCCTATGCTGCTTCGGCGGCAGCTGTGTTTATGCTGATCAAAAGCGCTGGATAATTCAGTTACTTAGGCGGGAATCAAATTCTTGGATGCGCTTTATCAGAAACAGATTCTAGAGCTCGCCAAGCAGTCACGCACGCGTGAACTGGACATAAGTGCCCCGCTTCAAGCTAGCTGTGATAATCCGACCTGCGGTGACCGGGTGGATATATCATTTGCGCTGAAAGATGGAGCAATCAGTAATATTGGGATCAAGGTGCGCGGCTGCGCATTATGCGAGGCTGGCGCTGGTCTGGTTGTGGCCCAATTTGAGGGCATAAAGCAAGAGACGGCGCGCCAAATGACGGCGCAGTTCGCCACCTGGATCGGCAAAGAACAAGACCAAGCCCCAAATGAAGAAATGGCAAAATTTATGCCGGTGCGTGATATCCGCAACCGGCACAAATGCGTTCTTCTGGCATTTCAGGCTGCCATGCATGCGCTCGACCAATCATAGCGACCGCCTTGCCTTAACCTTCAGGCTAAATGAAGGCTTATTCAGGCCGCACTGAAACCTTGCCAAAAACCCACAGACAGGCAAGAAGCGCAAGCGGAAAGCCAATAACGAGTAAAACACCAACATTTGCATTCATGGTTATGATCTCCCAATCAAAATAATCATCGTTTTCTAGGCCGTTCTGCCAATGATGGCAAGGGTCAATTCGTCGCTTAGCCAGTTTGTCGCGGGCGGGTTTGCTAAAAACCCGCCTATAGCGTCTCGCAGGTTTCGCCGTCACAGCATGGCATGACATTCATTCGGCAATGCGCACATTGCCCATGGCCATGAACCCAGACAATATTTTCAGGCCGTCCGCAAGATGGGCATTGCGGCTGCAAGACGGGCTTTGCCTTGGTTTCATGTGCCCCATTTGCCAGACCTAACATTTGTTGATTTGTCGTTGGCTGATTTGTCGTTGGCTGATCTGTCATCCGGCTCTCGGGTAGGTTCGGGGGGTGTGCGACGAAATGATTCCGCAAAATGCCGGTCAGTGCAAGACCGAACCAACCCCGCCAACATCAACCCTGCCAAAATCAAGGCAAATGTCGCCCCGATTGACAGATACTAAAGCGCGTCAGAAGCAATATCCAAAAATGAAGGAAAAAAGCTTTGGCATCCCGTAGGGGATTCGAACCCCTGTTGCCGCCGTGAAAGGGCGGTGTCCTAGGCCTCTAGACGAACGGGACATCTTTAAAAGCAAAGCCAATGACGCTTGTATTAGTCAAAACCGCCGACCAAATCAAGCCGCTTTTATCATCAATTTGTGTTTTTCCGCAAAACAAACAAAACAGGGACGAAATTCAAGGCTTAGCGCGCAAATGCCAGTGGCGGAACAGCAACATCATCAATTTCAAATTGCATGGCATTACCGCCACGAAACCGGTCGCGCCGTACCCGACCAAGTATATGCAGATAATGCCCATCGCGGGCATCAGCTACCGCCTGACCAAGTGGTGTGCCGCCTGCCTGAAACGCAATCGCATTCAAGGTACCGCTGCCATCATCCAACCGGCAAGACAAATGCGCGCCTGCCTCGCCAACAAATTTTGCCGATTTGATTCGGCAGTCTGGAATAACAAATCGCGGCTCGGGATTGCCGCTGCCAAACGGGCCAAGCCGGTCGAGCCAATCGGCAAGATCGGGCTTGCATCCGGCAATACTTAACAGACCACTGGCCTTATGCATTGTTTGCGGGATAACGCCATTCAGATCAGCCATAAGCCGATCATTCAAAAATTGTTGCAGATCATCAATCTTATCAGCCCTGACGGTAAAGCCCGCGGCCATATCATGCCCACCACCGCCTTCCAGAATGCCCGCTTGATGCGCAGCAATAATGGCATTGCCAAGCCGAAAACCAGCGATACTGCGCCCCGATCCTTTGCCAATGCCATCATCATTCATGGCAATCACCAAAGCAGGTTTGCCAAACCGTTCGCGAACCCGGCCAGCAACAATACCAATCACACCTTCATGCCATGATCGGTCATGCATAATCAAAACCGGATGGACTATTTCGGCAGCCCGATCAATCGCGGCAATGCGGATGCCTTCTTCAATCTGTTTACGCTCACGGTTCATTTCATCAAGCCGAAGCGCCAGACCGGCCGCCTCGTCACTGCTATTGCAGGCAAGTAGCTTGACCCCAAGGCCAGATCCGCCAATCCGGCCAGCGGCGTTGATTCGTGGGCCAAGCAAAAAGCCAAAGGCATAGACATTAGGCGCCGTGTTCATGCCCGCAACATCGGCAAGCTTGGTCAGCCCGGGATGACGACGCTCGGCCATCACTTTTAACCCTTGGCGCACAAAGGCGCGGTTTAGCCCGATCAGAGGCACCACATCACAAACAGTGGCCAGCGCAACAATATCAAGATAGGCCATTAAATCAGGCGGAGTGTGGCCTCCGGCAAAATGGCCGCGTTCACGCAATTCGCGAACCATCCCAACAAGCACGATAAAAACAACACCAGCGGCGCAAAGATAGCCATAACGCCCATCTTCATCCAGCCGGTTGGGATTCACCACTGATTGCGCGCGCGGCAATTCTGGGCCGGCGATATGATGGTCAATAACAATGACATCAAGCCCCATTTCAGCCACTGCCGCCAGCGGCGCATGCGCCGTAATGCCACAATCGACCGTGACCAATAGCTTTGCGCCTTTTTCTTTTAATGCCACTAAGGCAGCCGTATTCGGGCCATAGCCCTCGGTAAAGCGGTCAGGGATATGAACATCACAAACCACATCAAGATCACGCATCGCCGAAATCAGCAGCGCCGCTGCCGCCGCGCCGTCAACATCATAATCACCAAAAACACCAATTGGGGTTTTGGCTATAACGGCGTCGGCCAGCCGTTTAGCCGCCTTGTCCAGATCTTTAAATCTAGACGGGTTGGGCAGTAAATCACGGATTTTCGGATCAATATATTGCTGCGCTGTTTCCGCGGTTAACCCCATACCGGCCATGATCCGCGCTAATGGAATGGGAAGATCGTCAAAAACATCCATCAAGGCGGCGGCGAGCCGATCCTGATTTGGGCCTGATAATTGCGTTGACGCCTCGATCCAGCGGGCGCCGCTTGTCGAATGGGTTATGCCAAGGAAAGCGTCCTCAGCCATTACCCCTCCACATCTGCCAGCAAGATCGGCATGGCAACAGGCTTGGCTTTGACAATCGGCAGTTCTTCCATCTCGTCCAGGGCCTTTTTCAGGCTGGCAACAGGCGTTTCATGCGTTGTCATGACAAGCGCCACAACGTCGCCCGGTGCCCGTCCTTGTTGCAGCAAGCCTTCAATCGAGATATCGTGTTTTTGCAAAATCGCGGTTACGGTAGCCAAAACGCCGGGCTGATCAACAACCATCAAACGCACATAAAATGGCTTATCTGGCCCTGCCCCGTTTTTCACCGCGCTGGCATCAGCAAGCTGATCCACCGGCTTGCCAAAAGCAAGACCTCCACGACCAGCGGCGATATCAATCAAATCAGACAAAACCGCCGATGAGGTTGCGCCACCACCCGCACCCGGGCCAACAGCCAGAACGCTGCCGACAGGCGTGCCGTGAAATTCAACAGCATTTAAAACGCCATTGACCTTGGCAAGCTGGCTGCTAAGGGGCAGTAAACAGGTTTGCATATGTGGCATTAAACCAGGCTCGGCGACGCCGATAAGTTTAATCCGAAAGCCCAACTGATTGGCATAGGCAAAATCAACCGATGACACATCGCGGATACCCTGGATCGACACTGCGTTGAAATCAGGCTGATGCCCAAACGCAATGGCGGCCAAAATGGTCAATTTATGCGCGGCATCAATGCCGTCAACATCAAAGCTTGGCTCGGCTTCAGCATAGCCTAGACGCTGCGCGTCAGCCAGTACTTCGTCAAAATCGCGCCCCGTTGTTTCCATCGTTGATAGGATGTAATTGCAGGTGCCGTTTAAAATACCGGCAACGCGGTTAATCTGGTTTCCGGCAAGACCTTCACGAAGCGTTTTTACCGCCGGAATGCCTCCAGCAACCGCCGCTTCAAACATGAGATGCGCGTTATTGGCTTCGGCAAGCTGTGCCAGTTCGGTGCCATGATGAGCAATCATCGCTTTATTGGCCGTAACAAAATGCTTCCCTGATGACAGTGACGCACGGGCAAGATCCAATGCCACACCTTCACTGCCGCCAATCATTTCAACAATGATATCAACGTCATCACGGGTGGCAAGCTGGGTTGCATCATCATACCAATCAATGCCATCAAGCGAAAAGGCACGGTCCGCTGAACGGTCGCGCGCGCTAACGGCGACAACGTCAAGCGATTGACCTGCAACCATACCCAATTCGTCATACCGATTGATCAATTGGCGGGCAACTTCAGATCCAACGACCCCAAGGCCAGCGATCGCAATTTTTAAACCGGACTTTGCTTTTGTCATCACAAATTCACTTTTCACAAATTTTCGTTTTTGCCGGCAACAAGCGGCATTGCAATGGTGTAACCATTTGCCCTATTTCTGGCAAGGCTCCTGCCGGTCATTCAGGCCGATTTGCCATGTTTTCTTGGTTTACAAATTGGTTGCACTTCGCGCGGCCTGGTCATAAAGACCCGACAATAGACGTAATTGACGCGCCACCCCACCAAGCTCGGCGCTACTGCCGCCATCAAAGGGAATAAAGCCATCGATAAGACAGGCCTCGCGAACGGCGCGATAACGAAGACATAGATCAATTCCCAAACCGGTTGTGGCGTAAAGCACTTCCTTGCCATGTTTTTCGCTGCTGACAAGGTCGGCTTTAATCAATTTTTTCAGCGCGTAATTGACCGTATGGCTGTCATCGACATTTAGTTTGAAACAAATATCGGCCAGCTTTTTCGGCCGCGCCCGATGATTGACCGAATGAAGACATAAAATATCAAGAACACCAAGATCGGTGCCACCACTGACGCTTATGCCAGACTCGGCAACCGCCGTTGCCATTGCCTTGACCATCCATTTGCCAAAGGCGTTCCAAGCGACAATCAGGCCATATTCGACCTCGCTTAATTCAGCAGCATTTTCCGAAACCAAATGTGATGACGACACAATCCTTTTGGCATCAGGCGTTTTCGAATCTTTTCGTGCCATCACCTCTCCTTTCGTCATTCGCACTTTTGGTTGGTGATGTGGCTATTTGCGCCACTTGTTGTTCCATGGGCTATTTTGCGGACTCATCACTTTTACCGAAACCACCACCACCGGGTGTTTCGATCACGAAAACATCGCCAACACCCATTTTGCGAATATCGGTTGCGGTCAAGGTTTCGATCGTGCCATCGGTTCGTTCGACCCAATTGCGCCCAAGCGCAGCCTCGCCGCCACCATCCATGCCATAGGGCGGGATCACGCGGTGATTGGCCAGAATGACGGCTTCCATTTCTTCAAGAAAGCGTAACCTGCGGCGAACGCCATTGCCGCCGTGATGGCGGCCAACGCCACCAGACCCGTGCCTGATCTCAAAGCTTTCCAATAAAACCGGATAACGCCATTCCAGAATCTCAGGATCGGTCAAGCGGCTATTGGTCATATGTGTATGAACGGCATCTGTGCCGTCAAAATCTGGCCCTGCTCCTGATCCACCGCATAAGGTCTCATAATATTGATAGGTTGCGTTCCCATAAAAGAAATTATTCATCGTGCCTTGCGCCGCAGCCATCACACCAAGCGCGCCATAAAGCGTATCGGTGACAATCTGCGAGGTCTCCACATTGCCAGCAATGACCGCCGCAGGATATTGTGCCTTTAACATGCAATCATCGGGAAGGATGATATGAACAGGCTTTAAGCAACCTTCATTCATCGGAATATCATCGGCCACTAAGGTTCTGAAAACATACAAAACAGCAGCACGACAAACAGCAGCAGGCGCATTGAAATTATTGGCGCCCTGTTTGCTTGTGCCGGTGAAATCTACAATTGCCGACCGGCTGGATTTATTGATTGAAATAGTGACCTTGACCTGCTGTCCATTATCCATTGGATAGGTAAAGCTGCCATCTTTGAGAACATCAATAACGCGACGAACTGATTCTTCAGCATTATCCTGAACATGGCCCATATAGGCGATAACCGTTGCCAGCCCGTAATGCGTGACCATTTTGTGAAGTTCACGAACGCCTTTTTCATTGGCCGCAAGCTGAGCTCGAAGATCGGCGATATTTTGATCGGTATTGCGCGCCGGATATTTTGCCGAGTCCAGAATGGCGCGCATTTCCGTCTCGCGGTAGAGTCCACCATCGACAAGCTTGAAATTATCGATCAACACGCCTTCTTCTTCGATATGTTTTGAATCCGGCGGTGCCGAACCCGGGGTGCGGCCACCAACATCAGGGTGATGCCCGCGCGACGCAACAAAGAACAGGATATCTTTACCAGCATCGTCAAAAACCGGCGTGATAACGGTGATATCAGGAAGATGTGTTCCGCCATTATAGGGATTATTTAGCACAAAGGCGTCACCAGCGTTGATATTGCCTTGATTACTGCGGAGGACGGCCCGAACTGATTCGCCCATTGATCCCAGATGAACCGGCATATGCGGGGCATTGGCAATCAACGCTCCAACCGGATCAAAAATGGCGCAAGAGAAATCCAGCCTTTCTTTGACATTGACCGAAAGCGCGGTGTTTTGCAGCGTATAGCCCATCTGTTCGGCAATCGACATAAACAGATTATTGAACACTTCCAGCATAACCGGATCACAATTCGTGCCAATCGCCACCCGCGGCGCCACCGCAACAACACGCCGAACGACAAGATTGCCAATCGCGGTCATTTCGGCTTGCCAACCAGGTTCGATCACATTGGTTCCGGTGGCTTCGGTGATAAGGGCTGGCCCCATGATCCGTTGCCCCGCGGCAATCGTGCTGCGAGCAAAGACCGGCGCCGTCACAAATTGATCATCCATATAGCATTGAACATGATCCAGACTGTCCAGCGGCGTATCAGGGGCAGCAGTGACATTGTTTTCAACATCAAAATTCCGGCCAATTGACTCAACCGAAATGGTGGCGGCAACAAGCGCCTTATCAAGCATCAAAAAGCCAAAGCGCGATTGATAGGCAGCTTCAAAATCAGCCGTCATCGCGGCAATGGAGCCAAACGGCACGGCAAGCGCCGTATCCGACCCGTCATAGCGAAGATGGACATAACGATTTGTTTCAATGCGTGCGCTGGCAATATCCTGTCCCGCAAGTTCAGCCTCGCTTTGGCGGGCCAGCTGATCAAGCTCGCTTTGCAATCGCGCTGTCAGACCTTCATTAAAATCGGCCTCGAGCGTGCGTTCGCGAAGCGCCGTAACATCTGCCAATCCCATGCCATAAGCCGATAAGACGCCAGCAAAAGGATGAATTAAAACCGTTTTCATGCCCAAAACATCGGCAATCAAACAGGCATGCTGGCCGCCTGCCCCGCCAAAACATTGAAGCGCATATTCAGTGACATCATAACCGCGCTGAACCGAAATTTTCTTGATCGCATTTGCCATATTTTCAACCGCAATGCGCAAAAAGCCACTGGCAATTTCTTCTTCGCTTCGTTTGATACCGGTTTCAGCTTCGACCTGCGCCGCAAGCACGGCAAAACCAGCGCGAACGGGCGCCACGTCAAGCGCCTCATCCTGATTGGGGCCAAAAACATGCGGAAAATATTGCGGCTGCAGCTTGCCAAGCATGGCGTTGCAATCGGTTACGGCAAGCGGGCCACCACGGCGATAGCAAGCAGGCCCCGGATTGGCACCAGCGCTTTCCGGCCCGACTTGGAACCGGCCATGTTCAAACCGGCAAATTGACCCGCCACCAGCAGCGACCGTATGAATCAGCAGCATTGGCGCGTGAATCCGCACGCCGGCAACAACCGTGTCAAACACGCGCTCATAGGCATTTTCATAATGCGCAACGTCGGTTGAGGTGCCGCCCATATCAAAGGTAATGACCTTGTCAAACCCCGCCTGTTTTGCGGTTTTCACTGCGCCGACAATACCGCCGGCAGGGCCTGACAGAATGGCATCCTTGCCCTGAAACAGGCTGGCATCGGTCAAGCCGCCATTTGATTGCATCAATTGCAGCTTGGTGCCTTTGGATTGGTCAATATCGCGGGCAAGACGGTCGATATAGCGCCGCAGAATCGGCGACAGATAAGCATCAGCAACGGTAGTGTCGCCGCGCCCGACAAATTTAATCATCGGGCTGGTACCATGGCTTGTCGATATTTGCGTAAAGCCAATTTCGCGCGCACGCGCCGCAATCGCCAATTCATGCGCCGGCACGCGGTAACCATGCATCAAAACAATGGCAATGGCACGGATGCCATCATCAAAGGCGGCCTGCAGCCGCGGCGTTACATCATCAAGATCAAGCGGCGTGATAATCTGGTCACGCGCATCAACGCGTTCGATCACTTCTTCAATGCGGTCATATAGCATTTCAGGAAGGATGATTTCCTTGTCAAACAGGCGTGGTCGCGCCTGATAGGCAATGCGCAGCTGGTCACGAAACCCCTTGGTCACAACAAGCAGTGTTTTATCGCCCTTGCGCTCGAGAAGCGCATTTGTCGCCACGGTTGTTCCCATTTTGACAGCATCAATCGCATCGGCTGGCAATGGCGCATCTTTGGCGATATGCATCAGATCGCGCATGCCCTGCAAAGCCGCATCTTCATAGGCTTCGGGATTTTCGGACAATAATTTATGTGTTAGCAACGTGCCATCCGGTGTGCGCGCGACAAGATCGGTGAATGTGCCGCCACGATCAACCCAGAATTGCCAACCTGATTTATCATCTGTCTTGCTGTGATCGGGCTTTGTCATTTGTCATCATCCGTGAAAATACTGTGATGCGACAACGTTTATAAATTATCAACAAAATGTCAATGTCAGAATGATCAGCTGTCTGCATGATCATCGGCAAGGCTCATGCTTATCCCGTCATTGATATCGGTCGCCAGATAGTCACGAATATTGATATCGTCGAAACAGCCAATATTCACGCCATAGACGCTTGGGTCGCTTCGTCGGATATGATGCGTGTAAATCCCGCATGTCTTGCAGAAATAATGTTTGGCGATCGCCGTGTTCCATTGATAAAGACTCAGTGATTCAGCGCCTTTTTCAAGGATGAATTGGTCAAGAGGACAGCTGACCATAACCGCCCAGCGTCGCCGACACAGGCTGCAATCGCACCGCCTTGCCGCGGCAAAATCCAGCCGCGTCGGCGTTGAAAACACAATATCCCCGCAATGGCAGCGGCCATGCAAACGGCTTTGATCGTGAGGGGAAACAGTCATTATTTTTTATCTCTATCAAGATCGGTCATCGCGCGCGCCAGCGCATGATTTCCGGTTTGGTCTAAATTTGCCACGACACTATCAAAGTCGATCTTATCGCGGTTTTGGCTGAGTTTTGATTTGGCAAAATAGCCGGTGAGGTTAATTTCAAAGCCAATAATGCCGTCAATCTGTTTTGCCAAATAATCACGCGGCGCATCGGCCATTTTCCAGCCCTGTTTGCCATTGGTTTTGTTTTCGAAAAATTTGGTCAGCTTGCCAACAATGGCAGTCTTGCCTTTGACATCATCGACAAAGCGGATGGTTCCCTGAAAATGGATTGCCTGATAATTCCATGTTGGCACATGTTTGTGATGTTCGGCCTTGGTTGGGTACCAATTGGGGCTGATATAGCCATCTGCGGCTTGGAAAATCACCAGAACCTCGCTTTCATCTTGGCAGATGTCAGCAAGCTGGTTACGCCGCGCAATATGGCCGATCAACCGACCGCGGCAAATCTGATCATCGCCATAATGCAAATCACCATCGGGCAAAATGGGGATATGGTTCGCCGCCAATCCCTGATCTGACTGGGTGACCAAAGTCCCCAGCGGATATTGCGCCAAAATCGCGTTGATCACGCTGTCTCGTTGTTCGGCAAATTCGCTTGGGATGAACATCGTGTTTCCTTCTGTTGGCCTAGCGAACAGCCTACGGCCTTTACCAAATGCACAATAAGATATTTTAAAGCGCTGGGTTATTTTAATGCGCTGGGTGACATTGGCAAGATTGAGCGCGGCAACATTAAAGCGTCTAATAAAGTGAAAATCTATATAATAAAAACAATGAATTAGGGTCTATTTCTGGCTTTTAAAATTGGGTTTCTTATGTGATTGTTTCGACATGAAACAGACGATTGCCATGATTTCAATTGTTGTCGCGCTGATCTTTGGATCAATCGGCGCGTTGCTGGCGGCTGACTTTCAGGCAGGATTTGCGGCGTTTCAAAAGGGTGATTATGCGGCGGCATTGCGTGAATGGACGCCCCTTGCCGAACAAGGCGATGCCAAAGCCCAAAATAATCTTGGGGTGATGTATGCAGAAGGACACGGTGTTCTGCAGGATTATGTTACCGCGCATATGTGGGCAAATATTGCATCAATGAATGGCGATAAGATCGCACCAAAACTGCGAAATGCAATTGCCAAAAGAATGACCCCCGCCCAAATTCACGCGGCGCAGACACGGGCTAAAGACTGTATCGGCAAAAACTATAAAGGCTGTTGAGCAAACCCCACCGCGCAATCCCTATCGAAATCAAAATCGCGCCCATAAAAAAGGGCCAGCAAAAGCCAGCCCTTTTCAAAATTAAGATCTTCCAACACCGGATTATCGAATTACTCAAACCATCAAGCACCAGAGTAACCCAGTACTAAAAATATTTTTAACGCTTGGAGAACTGGAAACTACGGCGGGCTTTCGCCTTACCATATTTCTTACGCTCGACAACGCGTGAATCACGTGTCAGGAACCCGCCAGCTTTCAAAACCGGACGAAGACCCGGCTCAAACAGGGTTAGGGCGCGGCTGATGCCGTGACGAACCGCACCGGCCTGACCAGATAGGCCACCACCGCGAACCGTTGCAATTACATCAAATTCGCCAGCGCGCTCGGTTGCATCAAATGGCTGTGCCAAAATCATCTGCAAAACAGGGCGGGCAAAATAAACCTCAACCTTGCGGCCATTGATTGTAACCTGACCTGTGCCGCGCTTTACCCATACGCGGGCTGCGGCATCTTTACGACGACCTGTTGCATATGAACGGCCAAGATTGTCGATTTTTGGCTCAACAGGTGCTGCTGGAGCTTCGGCAACAGGTGCGTCGGCACTGATTGCGCCTAATGCTGCCAAACCTTCGGCCTGAGTGTCTGTGTTTTGTGTATCTTCGGCCATGACTACCTCACATTCTTTGAGTTCATGCTAGCAATATCCAGCGCGACGGGCTGTTGTGCTTCATGCGGGTGGCTTGGGCCTGCATAGATATGCAGGTTGCGCATTGCTTGACGGCCAAGCGGCCCGCGCGGAATCATGCGCTCGACAGCTTTTTCAATCACGCGGGTTGGAAAGCGACCGTCAAGAATCTTGTCAGCAGTCCGCTCTTTAATGCCGCCCGGATGGCCTGTATGCCAATAATAGGTCTTGGCGCTACGCTTGTTACCGGTCAAATGCACCTTTTCGGCATTGACGATGATGATGTGATCACCGCAATCCATATTTGGTGTGTAGGTTGGCTTGTGCTTACCGCGTACGCGCATGGCAACAAGCGAAGCAAGACGCCCAAGAACGAGATCGGCGGCGTCAATGACGAACCAGTTTTTCTCGATGTCTTTTGGCGTTGCAACATAAGTCCTTGGCAAAGGCATGTTATCATCTCCAGAAAAAAATGAGCCCGCAAGACATGGCACGCCATGCATTACAAGCTGTCCTGTCGCGGGTTATAGGCAGTTTCGGCGATAGCGTCAAATATTATTTTCACGCGAAAAATAGAATTATTCAATTCTTACAGTGGCTTATTTATGCGGTATTATTTTACCACATATTTTTTCGTTGTTTTTTCGCAATTTACCACCCCTCGCCCATCGCATTTGCCGCGCCGCTTGGTTGGTATCATAGCAAGCTTGGCAGGTCTGCCAAAAGCCTGTAAGACAGTAATATAAATTCATCCATCACTAATTTGTCGGCAAAAGGGTGCCTATCTTGTTCGTTCTGATCGATAATTATGACAGCTTTACCTGGAATTTGTGGCATTTCCTGTCTGATCTTGGCGCCGAAGTCGAAATTCTGCGCAATGACGCGATGTCGGCCGATGAGGTGATTGCCCGCGATCTGGAAGGCATCATTATTTCGCCCGGCCCGGGAACGCCGCAAAATGCCGGCATGACGATGGATCTGATCCGCGCCGCCAAAGACGCCGGAACGCCCCTTCTTGGCGTTTGTCTTGGTCATCAGGCGCTTGCTGCGGCCTTTGGTGCCGAGATCAAGCGCGTTGATCCGCCAGTGCATGGCAAATTATCAATGGTCGAAAAAACCCGAAGCAATGCGGTGAAAAGCGACGTTCTGGCCCTATGCCCTGATGCGTTTCCGGTGACGCGCTATCATTCGCTGGTGGTTGACGAGGCCACGCTTCCTGCCGAATTGACCGTAACCGCCCGCACCAAAGCGGGGGCAATCATGGGGATTTCGCATAATGACGCCGAACTTCACGGCGTTCAATTCCATCCGGAATCAATTGCCTCGGTGGCAGGTTACCGGATTTTGGCGCAGTTTCTTGAAATCTGTGGTCACGGCGTCACGTCGGGCGAAACGCTTGATCGGCTTGAGGCGCAAATTCTGCGGCTTGACCAGCGCTTTCCCGATCAGATGCACGCCTAGGCTTTTTTATCTGTTATTGCCTTATTCATGCGCCAATCATCAACTGCCCGTCATTGACGTCGGGTAATCATCGCCACATCAACCAGATCACCCTTTTCGCCATTTGCGCGATATAGCCGCCGTCCTTGTTCGGGATAGTCAATAATATCAAAATCCAGTCGCTGGCCAGCAATGATGCATTTTAACGTGTTTGATCCGGTATTGCGCAGGTCATGCGCCTCGCTGCCAGCCGGATAGGCAATAAAATCGCCAGCTTCGACCTGTAAAACCGTCTCGCCAATGCGCGCTGTTCCGGTGCCTTCGAGAATATAAATGCATTCTTCTTCGTAAATATGCCGGTGAAAGGCGCAAGAGGCCGACCCGATTGGCACCTCAATTATGCAAAAGCCCAATTTGGTCAAACCGGCAATATCACCAAGTGATTTTTGCATGCGCCGGGCATCACGGTTCAAAAAATGTTTTTTATCCTGACCGGCCATTTTGGCGATTTCGGTTCTTGTGACTAGTTGTTTTCGTGTCATGATCCCGTCTCCTCAAAGAAATCATCTGACCAATTTAACATGCTTAAAGCTTTTCAATGCGCGGCCGGATTTGCACCAGCCTTCCCGCCTTGATAATCAGGCTCACACAATTGGCAGCCATGCCTTGCATTGCACAGTCTTGAACAATATAGTCTGGCGCAGGAAAATGGCGCTTTGCCTGCGGCTTCAAGGCTTTTGACGAGGCTTTTGACAAGGCTGGCACAAACCGCCCCGACAAAGGAAATAATGATTCATGTCTGACATCGTAAAATCATCTCTAACCGCGCTTATCGCTGGCGAACGGCCAAGCCCTAGCGCCATTCAGGCCTGTTTTAACGCAATCATGGATGGTGATGTTGGCGAAGCACAGATGGCAGCCTTTCTGATCGCGCTTAAAATGCGCGGTGAACAGGTCGATGATATCGCCGCGGCGGCAAGCGTGATGCGTGAAAAGGCGCTGACCATTAAGGCAAGCGACAATGCGATGGATATTGTCGGCACTGGCGGCGATGGGTTTGGCACTTACAATATATCGACGGCAAGCGCCTTTGTCGTTGCAGGGTGCGGTATTCCGGTTGCCAAACATGGCAATAAGGCAGTGTCATCAAAAAGCGGTGCAGCCGATGTTTTATCGGCGCTTGGGATCAAGCTTGATTGCGATATCGCTCTTGTTGAACGTGCTTTGGCCGAGACGAATATTGCCTTTTTGATGGCCCCGCGCCATCACGCGGCGATGCGTCATGTTGCGCCTGTCCGCGCAGCACTTGGGGTGCGGACAATTTTTAACCTTTTGGGCCCTTTATCTAATCCGGCGCTTGTCACGCGCATCATGGTTGGTGTTTTTGACCAAAGCTATTGCGCGCCCTTTGCGCATGTTTTGGCCCGTCTTGGCACCAGCCATGCATGGGTGGTTCACGGCGCCGACGGGCTTGATGAAGTTAGCACAACCGGCAAAACGCATGTTGCAGCGCTTGTCGATGGCAAAGTAAGCGAATTCACTATTTCACCTGAAGATATCGGTTTGCCAACAGCCCGACTTGACCAGCTTCGCGGTGGTGATGGCGAACATAATGCGCGGTATCTTCGCGCCCTTCTTGAAGGCGAAACTGGCCCTTATCACGATATTGTTTTATTTAACGCAGCCGCAGCATTGGTTGCTGGCGGGCATGTTGCTGATCTACAGCAGGGGGCAAAAATGGCCAAAGCGTCGATTGACTCGGGTAAGGCACTTAGCGCACTTGATGGCTTGATTGCCATCACTAACGGAAAGGCCTGATCTGATGGAAAATATATTGGCCACCATCATTGATGAGAAACATAATGAAGTTCGCGCCCTTGCCGCCGCGACCAGCTTTGCCGCACTGGATCAGGCTGCCAAAGCGGCATCGCCGGTTCGTGGCTTTGCCGCGGCTTTGGCGCGTGACAGTGCCGATGGCTATGGGCTGATTGCCGAGCTGAAAAAAGCCTCGCCATCAAAAGGATTGATTCGTGCCGATTTCGATCCAGCAAGTTTGGCAAGGGCTTATGAGAATGGCGGCGCAAGCTGTCTTTCGGTTTTGACCGACCGTAAATGGTTTCAAGGCGCCCCCGAATTTCTGGTCGCGGCGCGTGATGCCGTCACCCTTCCGGTTCTGCGGAAAGATTTTATGATCGACCCCCTACAGATCGTTGAATCACGCGCGTTGGGCGCTGATTGCATTTTGCTGATCATGGCCGCGCTTGATGATGCGTTGGCGGCTGAATTGGAATCGGTTGCCTTTGATTATGGAATGGATGTTCTGATCGAATGCCATGATGCTGATGAACTGGCGCGGGCGGGCAAATTGCGCTCGCCTTTGATGGGCATTAATAACCGCAATCTAAAAACTATGGACATATCGCTTGATGTCGGCGCGGCGATGCTTCCTGACTTGCCAAAAGACCGGATTGCCATTGCCGAAAGTGGCTTGTTCACACCAGCAGATCTTGCAAGGATGGCGGCTGTTGGCGCACGCTGTTTCTTGATTGGCGAATCTTTGATGCGTGCCGATGATGTTGCCGCGGCAACAAAAACCATTCTGGCCAACCCTGTTGCCAGTTAATAATCGCAATGATGTGAAGGAAGAAAATGGCCATGGCTGAATTTACCCATTTTGACAATGACGGTAACGCACATATGGTTGATGTTGGCAGCAAAGCCGACACCAAACGTATTGCCATTGTTAAAGGGCATATCCGTATGCAGCCTGAAACCTTGGCCATGATCACCGATGGAACCGCCAAAAAGGGTGATGTTCTGGGGGTGGCGCGGCTGGCTGGCATTATGGGGGCAAAACAAACTTCGAATTTGATCCCGCTATGTCACCCGCTTGGGCTTGACCATGTTCACCTTGATCTCGTGCCAGACGCGGCTTTACCCGGTGTGCAAATCACCGCAACCTGCGCCGTATCTGGGCCAACCGGTGTGGAAATGGAGGCGATGACCGCCGTTTCGACTGCCGCGCTGACCGTTTATGATATGTGCAAGGCCGTTGATCGTGGGATGGAAATTGGCAATATTCGACTGACCCACAAATCAGGCGGCAAATCAGGCAGTTATGATGCCGAATAGGCCAGACACAGCGCCAACAGATAAAAAACCGCCATTATTGCCGGTTGATCGGGCCTTGGCCGCCATTTTGGCATTACTGCCTCAGACGATTGCCGTAACCAAACCGCTAGATCAGGTTCTTGGACTTACCTTAGCCGAAGATCTTGTTGCGGTGCTTACCTTGCCACCACAAGCGGTATCAGCGATGGATGGCTATGCCGTTCGGGGTGCTGATGTGACGTCATTCCCCTGTAAATTGACCCGCATTGCCGAATCTGCCGCCGGTCACCCTTGGACAGGTAAAATCACCGCTGGACAGGCGGTTCGGGTCTTTACCGGCGCGGCCATCCCTGACGGCGCAGATACAATCGTCATTCAAGAAGATGTTGATCCGGTTGCTGAACAGGACAATGTTGAAATTACTGTTCGCAGTGCCGAAATTGCCGGTCGCTATATCCGCCCTGCCGGTCTTGATATTACCGCGGGTCAGGTGATTTTGCCCGCCGGAACATTGTTATCAGCGCGGGCCATTGGATTGGCCATTGCAGCGGGTCTTACCCAAGCATCGGTTCGATTGCGGCCGCGTGTTGGTGTTTTATCGACTGGTGATGAGCTGGTACCCCCCGGGGAACTGCCTGGCCCGGGCCAGATCATTAGCTCAAATGCCAGTTTTCTTGCCAATTTTGTTAGCGCATGCGGCGCCGAAGCGGTCGATCTTGGAATTGCCCGCGACGTGCCAGGGGCCATGCTTGATGCGGTTCGCCGCGCCAGCAACCTTGATCTTGTTGTAACCACTGGCGGTGCATCGGTTGGCACACATGACCATATTGTTTCGGATCTGGCAAGCAGCGGGCAAAACGCGCTCAATTTCTGGAAAATCGCCATGCGCCCAGGAAAACCGCTTATTTCGGGCAATGTTGATGGCATTCCGCTTATTGGTTTGCCCGGCAATCCGGTATCCACCGCGGTCTGTGCTTTGGTGTTTTTACGGCCAGCCATTACCCATATGGCTGGGGGTGCGGCATCGTCATTGCAGTTTTTAATGCCGCTTGCTGTTGATCTTGGCACGAATGATCAGCGACAAGATTATATTCGCGCACAAATCACCACAAAAGATGGCGTGCAGGTCATTATGCCCGCACCACGCCAAGACAGCTCGATGATGTCGGTTCTGGCAACGGCAAATGCGCTTATCGTCCGTCCGCCTTTCGATTCTGCCAAAATTGCGGGTGACTTTGTATCGGTCATTCCACTGCCCGATCTATGCTAACGCTTTTGCGCTAATTTGATTTCGATCAAAATGCAATATTTCCGGCCGTCATTGTTTTTCTTCAATAAGGGCTTGCGCCAGCAATGGAACATTGATAGAACATAAACAGAACGAAATGGAACAAGCGGAGTATTAGGATGCTTACACGCAAACAAAGTGAGCTTTTGACCTATCTTAGTGATCATATGCAGCAGCATGATGTGCCGCCTTCTTTTGACGAAATGCGCGACGCGCTTGGCCTTGCGTCAAAATCGGGGGTTCACCGGCTTGTCTCTGGCCTCGAAGAACGCGGCTATATAAGGCGGCTTGCCAATCGGGCGCGTGCCATTGAAATTTTAAAGCCGGTAACAGCGGCGGCTAGCGGCGTTGTCACGCGTGCCGTTGAAACAGCGTCTAATCTGGTCAGCCTCCCCCTTTTGGGGCGGATTGCAGCTGGCACACCGATCGAGGCGCTAAGCGACCCAACAAATCATCTTGAAATTCCGGCAAGCATGATCGGTAGCGGCGAACATTTCGCCCTTGAAATTGTCGGTGATTCAATGATGGGGGCTGGTATTTTAGACGGTGATACTGTGGTGATCCAACGCGCCGAAACCGCACGACATGGCGAAATTGTCGTAGCCCTGATCAATCAGCAAGAAGCAACGCTTAAAACTTTGTTAAAAGAGCCCGGGCGTGTTGGATTGGAAGCGGCAAACCCACGTTATGAAACCCGTTATTTCAGCACGGGCGAGGTTGAAGTGCAGGGCAAACTTGCCGGGCTGATCCGAAATTATTGATTAGTTTAAATTTATTTTTATCGATGAAAATCAGGTAATTATATCCTGTTTTTTGACTGATATTATAAATTGGTTTTCCGCTATAACATGGGTAGCGCGGCGTTACATTTGTTAAAATAAAGGCTGTTTCCAAATCCTTACAAGCTGCGGTTAGGCCTTTTGCTTTCATAACAATGTTGGCGCTAATGCCTTTTGAAAAATCATGTTTGCAAGCGGGCATACATTTTGCCAGATCGGCTTGTTCAATGCTTTGTCCCATCCGCAATTCGCCCATTGACGCCAAAAATTCGGATAGCGGCGCATAGGATAACGCCATGCTATTAGTTCCCGCCAATACCAATTGCGGCGTGCGACCAACGGCAAATAAAACCCCGTCAGGAACTGGCCGAACGGCCCAGATCCCGCCGCCTATTACGACCAACCCCAAGCCAATGCGCGCCATCGGCTTGATCAAAAGCTGCGATATCATTACGCCGGTAACCATAACGACTAGCGCGCTATATCCAGGTGGTGCCACTTTCCATCCCGCTAGCGGAAATCCGGCAATCCAATCAGCCAGATAATAAAGCGCGTCAAGACCGGCCGTCATCAAAGGCGCCACCACCCAATCCAGCCCGAATAAAGTGCTAATCGTTAAAACCATTCCAACCGGCATGATCCAGAGACCGGTAAGCGGTATGCCGATAATATTGGCGACAAGCCCCCATGGGGTGACTGTACCAAAATGCTGTGCCGCAAAGGGTGCTGTTGCCATTGCTGATAAGAATGACATGGTGATCAACGCCATTGGATAGCGCAAAGACCAATGCCATTTGGCCGGCCCGCGCCGCGCTCGCGATTCATACCAGATGACCAAAATCGCCGTTGCGGCGAAGCTTAATTGAAAGCTGGCGGTAAATAGTGCCACCGGATTAAACGCCAAGATTGCAAAAGCGGCCAGACAGACATTACGAAGCGTTAACGCCATCCGGTCATGCAGGATTGCCAAAACCACAAGCATTGCCATGCCAAAGGCGCGAAGCGCACTGACCGGTGCCCCTGACATCAAAACATAACATCCACCAATAATAGCCGCGATAATCGCCGCATATTTATGCAATGCAAACCGTGATGATCGTGATGGGAACAGCGCGCCGAAAAACCGTATAACGGCCATGCTGCCAAAACAGATCAACCCCATATGAAGCCCAGAAATTGCCAGCAAATGCGCCAAGCCAGAATCGCGAAACCGGTTATAGACATCCTCGCTGATGAATCTTCGCTCACCAACAAGCAACGCTGCCGCAATGGCGCCTGCCGGTTTGGGCATTAGATCGACAAGATGCGCGGCAAATCCAGCCCGATAGCGTGCCAAAAACAATTTCACATCATGCATTATACTTTCGGCATGATCATCCGGCATCATTGTGATTTCCGAGATAACATAGCCGCTTGCCAGCACGTCATTGACACGCGCACGCCGCCCATAATCAGGCGTACCATGCAAAATACGATCAGGCGGTGGATAAAGCCGAACCCGCATGACGATTGCCCCGCCAATATATTGCTGATCCTGCCATTTATCCGTTGTCACACGAACAATACCACCGGCGGGCAGAATGTCGTTTTTCACAATATCTGAGGTAGCACCAAGACTGATCCATAACCGGCTTCGCGCATCGGCATTGCCGTCGATTTTGATCAGCATTCCATTGATATCGGCAGTAACCCCCCATTTTATTTTGGGCTGGTCATGAAGGGCAAATTGCAGACTTGCCAGGGCAATACCAGCGGTAAATACAACAAATAGAAACAAACCCCGATCATGTCCGGCAGACTGGCGGGTATAGATCGCCACCCCCAGCCCCAAAATCGAGGTCAATAGGAACACAGTCACAAGCCAGTTGAGATAACGCCCGCTATGCCAAATATCAGGCATTAAGTGAAACAGAATGATTCCAGCCATAAACAGGTAAAGCGAAATCAATATCCGGCGTTCAGGAACGATCAGGGGTGCAATTTGCCAAGCCATTGGTGTAGCATGCGCGCTTTATGAGTGAAACGCTGTCAGCCTATCAGGAAGGGCTTAAGAAATTATGAATGTCGTCACAAGATTTGCGCCGTCACCGACTGGTTACCTTCATATTGGCGGCGCAAGAACCGCTCTTTTTAACTGGCTGTTTGCGCGCCATCATGGTGGCACTTATCTTTTGCGGATTGAAGATACCGATAAGGCTCGTTCAACCGATGCAGCGATTGCCGCGATCCATGATGGACTTGATTGGCTGGGGCTTGGCGGTGACAAGCCCGCAATCAGCCAGTCAGCGCAAAGCGAACGTCACCAAGAGGTGGCACTTGCGCTTATTACCGCTGGCGCCGCCTATAAATGTTTTTTAACCGATGACGAATTAACCGCAATCCGTGAAGACAGCAAAAAAACCGGTGACGCGGTGCGTTCGCCATGGCGCGACCGTGATCCGGCTGATGCGCCATCGGATGCGCCCTATGTCGTCAGAATGAAAATGCCAACTAGCGGCAGCACAACAATCACCGACGCCGTTCAAGGATCGGTAACCGTGCAGAACCATGTTTTGGATGATATGGTCATTTTGCGCGCTGATGGATCCCCAACCTATATGCTTGCTGTTGTTGTTGATGACCATGATATGGGCATCACGCATGTTATCCGCGGTGATGACCATCTGAATAACGCCTTCCGGCAATATATGGTTTATAAGGGCATGGGGTGGGATATTCCGGTTTTTGCCCATATCCCGCTTATTCATGGCAGTGACGGCGCAAAATTATCCAAACGACATGGTGCGCTTGGCGTTGATGCCTATCGCGATATGGGGTTTTTACCCGACGCCATGTTCAGCTATTTGTTACGGCTTGGCTGGAGCCATGGCGATATGGATATTATTACCCGCGACGAAGCGATTGATTTATTTGAGCTTGGCCGTATCGGCAAATCACCAGCCCGCTTTGACAGCGATAAATTGCGCGATGTGAATGCCTATTTCATCAAGATCATGGATGATGATGCGCTTTATGACTTGATTGCCGTTTCGCTTGCACAATCCGGCAATGCGCCAACAAGCAGTGCCGCAAAATCGCGGATTATCACGCTGATGCCATTGTTAAAAGAACGCGCCAAAACCCATCTTGATATCGCCGGATCAATTGGTTATTTGCTGGGTGATGGCGTGGTTGATATCGCCCCGGACGCCGCCGAACTTCTTACCGATGAGGCCAAGGCAATTTTGCGTGATTTAGATATTTCATTGGCGACCGCCAATTGGGATTTGGATGGGCTAAAAGAGGCTATTAACGGCTATCTTGTCGAAAAAGGCCTAAAAATGCGGGATATTGGCCTGCCCTTGCGTGCCGCTGTCACCGGCATGAAACAAACGCCGTCTATTGTTGATATCATGGTTGCACTGGGGCAATCTGAAACAAGCTACAGATTGCAGATCGCTTGCAAATAACTGTAATTTGCGCTAAAAATCAGACGTTCCTTTGCTGCTGACACAGTCGCCGGCCGCGCCGAGCTGTATCCGTCAAATAACTTTTACCATGAGGTCCGCAGATGGCAGAAAATTCGCCTTCCGAAAAATCAGTGACGATCACTGACAACGCATCAGGAAAATCAACAATTCTTCCAGTTAGTTCGGGAACCATTGGGCCAGATGTTATTGATATCCGTAAACTTTACGCCGAAACAGGCATGTTCACCTATGACCCGGGTTATGGGGCGACCGGTTCTTGTGTTTCGGGTCTGACCTATATTGATGGTGATAAAGGCGTTTTGCTGCATCGCGGCTATGCTATCGAAGATCTTGCCGAAAAGGCCGATTTTCTAGAGCTGGCCTATTTGCTTCTTGAAGGCGAATTACCAAAACCTGATGAGAAAGAAGCTTTCGATACGGCAATCACGCGCCACACAATGGTTCATGAACAGCTATCGATCTTTCTTCGTGGATTTCGCCGTGACGCGCATCCGATGGCCATTCTTTGTGGCGTTACCGGCGCGCTCTCGGCTTTTTATCATGATTCGACCGATATTCATGACCCATTGCAGCGCATGATCGCATCGCGGCGTTTGATCGCCAAAATGCCAACCTTGGCATCAATGGCCTATAAATATTCGCTCGGACAGCCATTTAACTATCCGCGCAACAATCTGAAATATGCTGAAAACTTCCTGCATATGTGTTTTGCCGTGCCAGCCGAAGATTACCATGTCGACCCTATTCTGGCCGATGCGATGAACAAAATTTTTATTCTTCACGCTGATCATGAACAGAATGCGTCAACCTCGACAGTGCGTCTTGCCGGTTCATCAGGCGCAAACCCGTTTGCCTGTATTGCAGCGGGCATTGCCTCTTTATGGGGCCCGGCTCATGGCGGCGCAAATGAAGCTGTTTTGAATATGCTGAATCAGATCGGCCATAAGAAAAACATCCCCGAATTCATCAATAAAGCCCGCGACAAGGATGATCCGTTCCGTTTGTTTGGCTTTGGTCATCGGGTTTATAAGAATTTTGACCCACGCGCCAAGGTTCTGCGCAAAGCCTGCCACGATGTTCTTGGCAAGTTGGGGATCAATGATCCGCTTCTCGAATTGGCGATGGAGCTTGAAGAATTGGCCGTCAATGACAGCTATTTCATTGAAAAGAAGCTTTATCCGAATGTGGATTTCTATTCAGGCATCATTCTAAAGGCGATGGGCTTTCCAACGTCAATGTTCACCGTGCTGTTTGCCGTTGCGCGGACGACCGGCTGGATTGCACAATGGAATGAAATGATTACCGACCCGACCCAGCGGATTGGTCGCCCTCGCCAGCTCTATACAGGGCCTGTCGAGCGTCCTTATAAAGATCTACAATCGCGTTAGGCCTTCATCAAATTATTGCCGCATAAATGCAACTGGCTTGGTTTTTAATCAAGCCAGTTTTTTAACGCGCCGATCACCAATTCATCAAATGAACGCGCGCCGCCGGTCAACAGGCTTTTCAGCTCAATCGCCGCTTGTCTTGCACTAGATTTTGCGTTGGCGTCATCGAGACAGTCTAAAGTGGCGGCAGCAAGTGTTTTTGCGGTTGCCGCTTCTTGAAAATAAAAGGGATAAAGCGGACGACCAAGAATGGCATTTGGTAAAATCACCTTATCCAGATCAACCAACCGGCGGCCGATAAAGCCACTGAACGCGCCTGTACGATAACAAGTCACGCCAACGGTTCCGCATAACGCAGCCTGCAAGGTGATCGTGCCTGATGTTGCCATCATCGCATCACTTGTTTGCAATGCAGGTATTAAATCTTTGGGTTGATCAAGAATGGTAACGCCAGTTCCATCAACAAGGCTCTGGATCAGTGGCAAAAGATGCGGCACGGCTGGCAAAACAAAATTCAAATTTGGATCATGCCGTTTGATGATCGCTGCTGCGGCAAGCATTTGTGGCAAAATAAGGCTGATTTCACCGCGGCGACTTCCTGGCAATAATATGATTTTATTGAATTTTTTTTGCGGTTCCTCGCTGTTTTTACCTGCTGGCGTGACAGGCAAAAAATTTCCAAAGGCTTCGGGATGTCCGATAAAATGCGCATCAAGCCCAAATGGTTTGAAATAATCAGGTTCAAATGGAAACAAACACAAAAGGCCATCCATAACAGTGGCAAATTTTTTCGCCCGCCAACGGCCCCAGGCCCACACCGTCGGGGCGACGCAATGGATGATTGGCACCGACCAGCCAACGGCCTTCATACGGCGTTTTAACCGCGACGCAAATCTTACGGCAAACCCCTTATTATCAACGGTAAGAACCAGACGCGGCCGTGCCCTTATCACCTGTTCGACAAGATCATCAGCAAGGCGGGATAGCCGCCGATAGGCTGTTAACGCGCCGCCAAACCCCATGACCGATAGCGTTTCCATATCGACCCAAGATTCAAGCCCTTCAGCCTGCATTAACCTGCCACCAACACCAATCCAGTCAGGTTTTTCATAAGCGTTATTCACCGCCCGCATGAGATGGGCCGCCAATTGATCGCCCGATGCCTCACCTGCAAGGATGAAAATTGGTGCTGTCATGATGTGGTGCAGCTATCAATGCCGATCAAAGTAACGCCGTGTGCCGTACATAGAGCCTTGATTGCCGCAATATCATCGGCCAACAGCACCGCATCTGCCTCAACCGCCAAAAGCAACAAACCAGCCTTTGCCGCAGTTTTTATGGTGTTACAGCCGATCACTGGCATATCAAGGCGGGAATCTTGAGCGCTTTTGCTCATTTTAACAAGGCAGGCAATGCCGCCAGTCGGATCAAGGAGCGATGTAGCGCGGGCAATCATGGCATCACTGCCTTCAGCCGCTTCAATTGCGATCACGCGGCCATTTTGGACGATAACCGACTGCCCAACATCATGCGTTCCCAACGCGGCAAGAATGGCGGCGCCAAGGGCTATTGCCCCCGTAGCTTGCGCATCAGGCTTATCACCTGCGACAAGACCCAAAGGCATTTTGCGATGTGGTAGAAAGGCGTCAACCGCCATGGTTTCAATCCCTTTTTCGGCAAAATAAGTCGCCACATGGCGAAGCGCATTATCATCACCCTTGGTCATCATCTTACCAAGCAGTTTCACCCCGTCAAAATCAGGTCTTAGCGCCGCCATTGATGGCCATGAGACCTTGCCAACCATGACCAGTTTTTCAATATTATGCTGACTCATGATCGTGCGGGTTTCACCAATTGCGCCAAGGCGAATTGGCGTGGACTGATAAGCGGAAAAATCAGCGTCGGCTTGTCCTTTTATAGGTAGGATCAAAACATCAAAGCCGCCCGCAATTGCCGCGGCGGCAACCTCAATCGGCAATTGGCCCTTTCCGGCGATAATAGCAAGCCGTGTCATGTCCTTGATGAACCCTTTTTGGCAATTCTGCCGCGCTTATGCCCTTTTAGCGTTTAAATGACTGGCAAACACCATTGCGGCCAGCATTATCGATAAAATCAAACAGAAGATCAAATTCTGACTGGCCAGAAAAATGAGCCCTTACATCCTGTAACCGACTTGCAAAAAGCCCGTTTCCCCGAATCAACTGGCGGAAAAGATCGCGCAATGCAGTGACCGTCTTTGGGGCAAAGCCGCGCCGTTCAAGCCCAATGACATTGATCCCACTAAGCCGCGCCCGGTTCCCAGCGGCGATGCAGTAAGGGATGATATCGGCATCAACAAGACTATGCGCGCCAACCATTGCATGTGGCCCAACGCGGCACCATTGCTGAACCGCCGCAAAACCACCAAGCATTACATGATCGCCAATCTTTACATGCCCACCAAGCGAGGCGTTATTGGCAAAAATAACGTTATTGCCAACAATACAATCATGCGCCACATGCGCACCCGCAAAGAACAAACCATGATCACCAACAATCGTTTCCATTGCGTCAATAGCCGTTCCCGGATGCATGGTCACATGTTCGCGAATGACGCAATTTTTACCAATGACCAAACGTGAAGGCTCATTTTCATAGCGCGTATGCTGCGGCGCGCAACCAAGCGCGGCAAATGGGTAAACCTCGCACCCTGCCCCAAGTGACGTATGGCCCTCGATCACGACATGACTATGAAGATGGGCCCCGTCACCGATAACGGCGTTTTCACCAATCACACAATAAGGCCCAATTTTGACATCAACGCCGATCTTGGCTTTTGCTGCGACAATTGCAGTTGAATGAATTGTTTGCGTCATTGCCTAGCGATCCGGATCAACGATCATCGCGCCAAATTCGGCTTCGGCAACAAGCTTTCCCGCCACTTTCGCCGTGCCGGTAAATTTCCAAAGTGGGCCTTTGGCTGCGGTTTTAACAACACGCATTTCAATCACGTCACCAGGTCTTACCGGCTGGCGAAAACGGGCTTTTTCAATGGTTGTAAAAAACACCAATTTGCCAGTGGTGAAATCGGGCGTTGTTGCGGCCACCATAACCGAAGCTGTTTGCGCGATGGCTTCAACAATCAACACCCCGGGCATCACCGGAAAATCGGGAAAATGACCGGCAAAATAGGGTTCATTGCCACTAACGGCTTTGATGCCTGTGGCTTCGGTATCGGGGATGATGTTTTCAACCCGATCAATCAACAAAATTGGCGCCCGATGGGGAATCAGCTTTTTGATCTCATCAATATTCAAAACATCAATCGTTTCCGCCATTACCCTGTCCTTTTGTGATCTTCATTGATCCATACATAGTATAAATCTTGTTCAACTTCACTGCTTATTATGATTTGGACGCTTTTGGCGTGCTAAGCCGTCTTAGCGCTGCCTGATCGCGCCAGAACTGGCGCTTTGAAACGGCTGGAAACCCTGCGACCTGATCACCATCTTCGATATCCTTTGTGACACCGCTTCGCGCTGTTAATACCGCGCCATCACCAATTTTCACATGCGGGGCAATGCCAACCTGCCCCCCCATTGCAACGCCTGCTCCGACAGTGACACTGCCCGAAATACCGCATTGACCGGCAATGATAGATCTTTCACCAATTGTTACATTATGGGCGATGTGACACAGGTTATCCATCATCACATGCGCGCCTATCTGGGTATCGCCAAGGCTACCGCGGTCAATCGTGCAACCACAGCCAATCGATACAAAATCATCAATCAGCACAAGGCCGATATGCGGCAGTTTCACGACGCCGTCATCGGTCATTTCAAAACCAAAACCAGCCGCACCAAGCACGCTGCCAGCGCCAATATCAACCCCGTTACCAATCAAACAATGCGACAAAACACTGTTTGACCGGATATGACAATTCTCACCAACCGTAACACCAGCATGCAAAACTGCGCCAGCTTCAATCACGGTTCCCGCTCCGATCACTGTATGCTGCATGATGGTCGCCGATGGATGAATGATGGCGGTTTTGGCGATTTTTGCCAGTGATGAGACACCTGCAGAGCCATGATCAATCGGTGCTGGGGTGACAAGATGCGCCAATGCGCGGGCAAATCCAATGCGCGGTGATGGCACAATCAAGCAGCAATTAGACGGATCAATCATTGGCACGCAAGCTTCATTCGTAATCACAACTGCCGATTTTGCCACCAATGTATTGGCCACAGCCGGATCAGACTGGTAGATCAATGACGACGGTTTTGCTGCGTCAAAGGGCTCAATATCCTCGATTACGATCTTTTCGGGCCCACACAGGTCGGTCGCCTCGATGACCTTGGCAAGCGCGGCGGCCGTCACATCTTTGGCAATTTGGAAGAATGCAGTATTGATGGACATGAAGATACCCTATTGCGCAACCGGTTTCTTGATTTCAACCTCGATGCGGGCGTTTTTGGTGCGTTCATTCAGGCGCGTCAAAACCTCATCCGAAATATTTAGATGCGGCAAAAAAATCACACTCGAATCACGGTTTAAAATCAGGTCAATCTGGCGTTCATTGGCAATCTTTGTCATTACTTCGATCGCCAGTCCACGGATATCGCTCAATGCTTTTTGATAGGCGTTATCAATTGACTGTCTTTTATATTGGATTTCTTTCTGCACCGATGAAACGCGTGCCTGAAAAGCGGTGACAAGCCTGTCATATTCCTCTTTTGCCATAAGCTCACGCTTGGCTAGAAGGTCACGTTCGCTTTGCTGCAATTCCACCTCAATCGCCCGAAATTCATCTTGAAATTTTGCGCGCTGACCATCGAGCAATTCACGAATGCGGTTATTGGCATCAGCGGCGCGTAAAACACCATCTAGATCAACAAGAGCAATTCGTTTCACCTCCATTGATTTTTCTGCCGCTGGCGCGGTTGCGTCAGTCTGCGAAAAGCTAGCCGGCGCGAAACCAACAAAAGCCATCATGCAAATCAACAGGCCGATTGGGGTAAAACGTGTTTTTTTCATCATGCTTATAGCCTGGTTCCGATGTTGAACTGGAAGGTTTTTGCTGAGTCATGCGCCATTTTGGACAGCGGCTTTGCCCAAGAGAATGACAATGGGCCGATGGCTGTCGTCCAGAAGATGCCAACCCCTGCACTTACGCGCATGTCCGCCGCATTTGCCTGGGTTACGCCTGATGGATAATCACTACCCCACAATGATCCAAAATCGGTAAAGACTGTCCATCGAACACCGGTATCCTTATCAAAGCCAAGGCTTGAAACCGCCTCAAAGGAACCAGCATACATTTTGTTGCCGCCAACCGCATCAGACGATCCGGTGTCACGCGGGCCGATACCGCCAGACCCAAAACCGCGAACATCACGGCCACCAAGATTGAAACGTTGAGATTGCGTTACCTTGTCACCAAGACCGGTAACATATCCAAGCTTGCCAGACGCACCAAGAATAACTGATTTAAACAATAATGGCTTGTAATAGGCTGCCGAGAGCTTTGTCCGCAAAAACTTGGCATCGCCGCCAAAGCCAGCCAATGTTTCATCCATTTCCAAGTAATAGCCTTCAGTCGGATCAAATCGGCTATCTCTTGTATCTTTCGACAGAATATATTTGAGCGAAGAGCGGAGACGCGTTTTTCCCTCCTCGCCGGTAACTGATGTGGCTTTCGTTGAACCAACCGTTGTTTTGGACTGGCTTAGCTCATAACTCAAACGGTGAAACACATCGCGCGCCGCTGAAAAGCCAACGCCAAATGACAAACCTGTTTGATTGACGGTTGTCTCATCAGATTTGCTCTTGGTTTTAAAGACATCAAAACTGCCTGTTAAATCCCGTCCAAGTAAATAAGGTTCAGTTAAACCTATATTGAAATCTGTTTCAGTACCCGATGTTGAGATAGACGCGCTGGCCCTGCGACCAGTCCCAAGGAAATTGCGCTCGTTAATACCAAAGGACACACTTGTTTTGTCCAATGATGAATAGCCAAGGCCAATTGAAAAATCACCCGTTGACTGTTCTTCGACAGTAACCCTCGTAACCGTTTGCTCGGGGGTTGATCCCGCAAGGGTAGCAACCTTCACATCTCTGAAATACCCAAGATTTCTGACATTTCGGACAGAACGGTCGATTTTTAACTGGTTATAGGCATCACCTTCAACAATTTCAAACTCGCGTCTAATCACGCGATCCATGGTGCGTGCATTATCGACAAACTCGATCCGCTCGACAAAATTGCGGCGCGCCTTATCGATCTTGATGGCAATATCTAATGTTGCTGTTTCTGGATTAGTCTTGATTTCAGGCGTAACATTCACAAATGCATAGCCGAATGACCCCAGCCGAGTTGAAATATCAAGCAGGCCCTGCTCTAAGCTGCGAACGTCGTACCATTTATCATCGCCAAAATCGATGATTTGCCGCAATTCATCTGTATCAATACCACTAATTTCACTAGCAACGCTTACCGTATTAACTTGATAGCGTATGCCCTCATTAACAAGGAAAGTTATGGCAAAACCACTGCGGTCTGGCAGCAGCCCGCCACGAACGCGATCAACGGTAATATCGGCATAGCCACGCGCCAAATAGAATTGTCGCAACAGGCGAACATCATAATCGAGCCGCCCTTCATCATATTTATCATTGGCCGCTAGAAAGGCCCACCAGCGCGTCTCACGGCTGGCGATTGCCTGACGCAACGCCCGATCGCTAAATGATTTGTTGCCCGAAAATGCAATCGAGTTGATTTTGATCAACGGGCCCTCATTGACCTCAAACACCAGATCAACACGATTTTCATTAAGCTGAATGATTTTAGGCTCAATCACCGCAGCAAACCGCCCACCAGCACGATAGACGTCAAGTAGCTGGCGGGTCGCATCCATTGCCACTTTTCGGTTATAAACGCGCCGCGGCTGTACATCGATGACCTCAAGCAAGCGTTCATCCGAAATGACGTCATTGCCCTCAATATTCACCCGATTGATAATCGGGTTTTCAACAACGCGGACAATCAGAACGCCTCCGTCCATATCCAGTTTGATATCCTGAAATAAATTCGTGTCATAAAGCCGCGAAAGCGCGTTGCTTAATGATCCCGGCGATGTCAAATCACCAACACGAACCGGCAAATAGGATTGCACGGTGCCAGCCGCAACACGGCGGTTTCCATCTATCCGAATCTCGGAGATGCGAACAGGGTCTTGTGACACCTGTGCCATACTGGAATCGATTGTCGTGAAAACGAGGAATAACCCCAATATAAAACCACATAGATCATGACGACGCATTGAATTTTCCGATCCCAAGCAAGACAAGCAGAAAAACTATAGACAGCCTGACGGCGTAGCGAAAGCCTAACAATGCCCTAATTGTCAATTTAATCGCCAATTTTACCTTTTAAACCAAAGAGAAACACGCCCCTTTGTCATCATTATTGAAATAGACGTATCACATCGGTAACGACAAGAAACAGCGTCAACCCCATCAAAATGGCGATCCCGCCCCGCATCAATGCGGCTTGAAACCAGACCGGCAACGGCTTCCCTCGAAGCGCTTCAAGGCAGAAGAAGGTAAGATGACCACCATCAAGCGCCGGAACAGGCAATAGATTAATCAGTCCAAGATTGATCGAAATGACTGCTGTAAGCAGGATAAAGGGAACAAAACCCTGATTCAAAACTGCACCCGAAATTTCGGCAATCCGAACCGGCCCGCCAACCTCGCCCTGCTGCATATTGCCCGTGACAGCGCGTCCAAGGCTTCGCAAAATAACCACAGACATATGAAACGCGTCAGATGATGCCGCTACCACCGCCGCTGTAGGGCCTAGTTTTTGAAATTCGCCAACCGGCGGCGATTTCACCCCTAAAATACCAATATCAATTTGCAATTGTTCATTAAATTGCGCTGCAGGTGTAATGTTTAGATTAAGTTCACGACCGTCACGAAGAATGACAAAGCGTAAATCCTTATTCGGGCTTTCAACAACGAGCCCGCGCATATCATTAAAATCTCTGACCCCAACACCATCAATTTCGATCACCTTGTCACCTGGCTTTAGGCCAGCGCTGGCAGCTGGCATATTTGGCATTACATCGCCAATAACCGCTGGCAGAATCTGTTTTCCAACCGCCATATAGACGACAGCAAACAGGAAAATACCAAGGATGAAATTGGCGATAGGCCCCGCCGCGACAATGGCCATACGCCAGTAAAGTCCGGCATTGCTAAAACTACCCTCAACGCCTTTCCCATCAGCAGATGGCGTGCTGGCGGCATCATCATCACCGCGCATCTTGACATAACCACCAAGCGGAATGGCTGAAATGCGCCACCGCGTTCCCGTTTTGGCCGTCCATCCATAAATTTCAGGGCCAAAGCCGAT
>Ga0209652_1000409_pt1 | contig 36597 bp, 29 predicted proteins | sample SaaInl74LU_5_DNA_FD_184641 | JGI IMG/M metagenome (GOLD analysis project Ga0209652, IMG submission 184641) | Marine microbial communities from expanding oxygen minimum zones in the Saanich Inlet - ESP_74LU_5_DNA (SPAdes) (version 2) | ecosystem: Environmental > Aquatic > Marine > Intertidal zone... | reverse complement strand
CCTTTTTCTAAAGTTGGTCTATGTATGGTTTTTGGGACATGCCATTTACCTTTCTACGGCGGTTCATGTTCTTTGGGGGCCTGAGGCCTTATTAATGCCGATGATACGACAAGGAGACGGGACGCTAAAAAACGTCATTTATATACTTAACTACCTCCGCTCTTACAATGTTTTGGTGATGTCAGTTCACGTGCTTTCTGCTTTAATTGCCTTGCTGGGCTATTTTCGCTTCATTCCAAAAATTTTAGTGGTAATAACAGGTTGGATGCTTTATTACTCGGCCATTCCAGCCTTTAATAGTGGGTTTTTATTGATGATGCTCTTCGGTACTTTTGCTATTTTCATGAACCCAAAGGCCAATAGACCGAGCGCTATTTTGTTCAGTAATTTGGCCTTTATAGCAGCCATTATCCAGTTCATTTTGGTGTATGCAGTGGCGGCTTTTTACAAATTCGAAGGCACAACCTGGCTGAACGGCACAAGTTTACACTATGTCTTGTATTACAGACCTCTTGTGAATGAAGGTCCAGCCAATTTCCTGCACCAGTTCCCAACAATGCTCAAAGTGCTTACTTATGTGGGCTTGGGGTACCAAGCGAGTTTTGGATTGTTGATTTGGGTGAAATGGATAAAGCGACCACTGTTGATCGTAGGCCTTTGTTTTCACCTATTCATAGGTCTGGTGATGCACCTTTGGGATTTTGCCTTTGCAATGATATTCGCGTATGCTTTATTTATTGACCTGCCGAAAGTGAGTTTGGACTCCCTTCGCTTCAAAAAACTAGCGAATACAAAACGCGCTTAGAACAATTCCTGAATTATTCTTTCGATACTGTAGCCTTCTGCTTCAGCCTTGTAGTTGCGCACAATTCTGTGTCGTAAAATAGGGGTAGCTACAGCTTGGACGTCTTCGATATCAGGACTGTATTTCCCGTTCAAGGCAGCGTTTACCTTTGCGCCGATGATCAGGTATTGGGATGCACGCGGACCAGCACCCCAGCTCAAGAATTGGTTTACCATTTCAGGTGCCATTTCTCTTCCTGGACGCGTTTTAGCAACTAAAGAAACGGCGTATTCTATAACGTTATCGCTCACAGGCATCTTACGAATGAGTTGTTGGTAGAACTCAATTTCTTCACCGGTTAACACATTGTTGATGCTTTCAGTAGTGCTTCCAGTTGTAGCTCTTACCACACTTACTTCTTCAGCGAAGCTTGGGTAATCTACCCAAATGTTGAACATGAAACGGTCGAGCTGCGCTTCTGGCAGTGGGTAAGTACCTTCTTGTTCAATTGGGTTTTGCGTAGCGAGAACGAAAAATGGCGAAGGGAGTTTGTGACGTTGACCGGCCGCAGTTACTCCTCGTTCTTGCATCGCCTCTAACAAAGCAGATTGCGTTTTAGGAGGCGTACGGTTGATCTCATCAGCCAAAATAATGTTAGAGAACAAAGGGCCTTTAACGAAGCGGAAGTTTCTGTTTTCATCCAAGATTTCTGAACCTACAATATCTGAAGGCATCAAATCTGGAGTAAACTGAATTCTGTTAAAGCTCAAACCTAGGGCTTGAGAGATGGTGTTTACTAGAAGTGTTTTCGCTAATCCAGGGACACCAACAAGTAAACAATGGCCATTACCCAAGATGCTAATAATCACCTCACGAATAACTTGATCTTGGCCTATAATCACCTTTCCAAGCTCATCGCTAAGTGCTTTGTATTTTACTTTTAAACTATCTAGTGCTTCAGTATCAGACTTAAAGTTCATCTTATCTCTTGTGGTTTCTCGTTATTATCAATACTCCTTAGGCTTTCTGTTGGTGCAAGTTAGTTAAACTTATCCCTCGCTGCTTACCCAACGGTTTTTCAAAGGCAAATTCGCTACATCTTCATTGAACCAAATGTAAGTTCCGGCGAGTTTTTTGCGAATCCATTTTGAAAGGGCTTCCTCTCTGAGCTCATCTTCTGCTTGACGTTGGAATAACAAATAATCCAATTGAAGGTTTGCTCGGTGAGCATCAATGCGATCAACTAGCTTGTAAACAACAAATTTCTTCACACCATCTTCATCTGTTAGGAGGCTAGGAGTGGAGAGTTCTCCGGGTTCTAACTTGTCTAAGATGAAAAATACTTTTGGGTCAATTCCAGTAACATCATGACGGTTTCCTCCGGTTTGAGGATTTGAGACAATTCCACCTTGATTGGCGCTTTCTTCGTTCGTGCTGTAGCGAATAGCCGCCTGTTTGAAGCTCAAGCGTTCGTCTTTTATAGCCGCAAGTACACTGTCCATCTTTGCTTGTGCAGCAATAACATCAGCGTCGCTCACTTTTGGTTTCATCAAAACGTGGCATGAGTTGTACACTTCACCACGAATGGCATTCACTTGAACGAAGTGGTAACCAAAATCAGATTCAAATACCGGAGTAAAAGCACCTTCTCCAGCCATAAAAACAGCGGCTTCATATTCGGGAACGAACTGACCTCTTCTCACGGCTTCGTAACAGCCTCCTTTGTATTTTGAACCAGGGTCTTCACTGTAATTGAAGGCGGCCAAGTCCATGGGCATTTCGCCTTTTGATACCAGTGTTCGGATGCTGTCCAGAAACTGACGCGTGCGTTCCTTTTCGTCCTCCCTAACGCTTGGTTTCAGCTCAATCATGGCGTACTGAATTTCCGCATTAATCAAAGGGATACTGTCTGATGGGAGTTTGTCGTAAAACGCGTTCACCTGCGCTGGGGTAGAACGCACACGGCTATCGATTTGTCCTTGCATCTGTTGAGCTAGGAGTTGTTCTTCGATTGGATCGCGGAGTTCAGATTTCCATTGAGCAACCGATTGGCCGAAGTACTCTTCAAAGGCTTCAATAGAACCAAACACTTGGATGAAGTATTCTAATCGTCGTTCGATTTCGCTTTGAACAGCGGCATCGCCCACCTCTAAAGAATCGATTTTAGCGTGATGCACCAAGAGCTTTTGAAAAAGGAGGTCTTCGAGAATTTGACCTTTTTCAGTTTGGCCCACATTCATTCCTTGTTCTTTGTATTGCAGGGCCTGGGACTCAATTTCAGACAAGAGAACAATTTCATTCCCAACAACGGCAACAACTTTATCAATCAATTCACCTTTGTCTTGGGCATTTGCTGCACTAAAAGCGACTAAGGCCAATGTGGCGATGAGGTACTTCATTCAGTTAAATTTTCTATGTTTTTCTTGCTGAGGTCGTCTCGGTATAAATCTTCTCTCAGTTGCGAAAGTAGTTCTTGTTTTCGTCTGTTAAGTATGAGGTTTCTGATTTGATTTTCAACCAAGCTCAAAGGAGAGTAGTTGTCTTTCAATTCATATTCTACGAACTTAACGTAGTACACGCGTTGCTCGCGTTCAAAACGGATGCTTTTTTGAGATTTTAGCAAATTACTCACGCTGTAAACCTCAATAGGTAACGCTTGGAGCAGGTCTTCAAAAAACATCCACGATTCTAAATCGAGGTAGTAATTGATGCCTTGGTCAACGCAGTATTGTTCCAAACGAACCAAATCTTGTGCATCATCACTATAAAAGAGTTTCTCAAACTTTTTAGGCTTGCTCAATTTCTCCTCTAGGATGCAGTACTTGACCTTAACGATGTAATCTTTAAGCCTAAAGATATCCTTGTTTTCTTCGTAGTAAGCAGCCATCTCTTCTTCCGAAATTTCGGTGTTCAGGCGTTGTTCAATGAGCTGACTTTCGTACGCGTAGGTCAATAGTGATCTGCGAAATTCTTCAAGTTCCTTTTCGAAGCCTTGTTGCTCCAAAGGCAAGTTCTTTTCTGCTCTGTGCAGAACGCTTTGTTCTTTTAGCCAATTGTTAATGAAACGTTGAGCTAAGGCAATTGAGTCTTCTTCGCTGCTATTGTCAGGAATCATCTCGCTAAGCTCATCAGTGCTAAGCCATTTGTCGTAAGCTCTTGCAACTGCATTTAGCTGTTCTGTTGGTACCTCATCTCGCTTCATCTTACAAGATAGAACGAAGAGCAACATGAATGCGCATACAAGCAGTTGGAGCTTCTTTTTCATTATTTAATCGAATGCAAGACGCTCGCGTTTACCTCAAAACTGTATTTCGAGCGCAAGGATTTAATCCACTCTGCTTCGAGGTAGTTTTGGTATTCTGCAGTAATCAAACCGCGGGCTTCATCCAGTGTTTTTGGCGCAGCAGCTTTGATTTCGTTGATTTGAACGATGATGATTTGACCGTTTTCATCGATGTTTTCGCTGAGGCCAACTTTCCAATCAACTTTTTCCAAAAGCGGGTTGTCGCTTTTTTCAAGCACATCTTCTTCGTAGCTGAAGTTTAGTCTTGTGGTTTCATTCAACTGGTCGTTGATGGCATTCAGGTCAAGACCTTTGTCCAATGCCTTTCTTAGTGCTTTCGCAACTTTGGCGTCTTTACATGTGTAGATGACCACGTCAGCGCGCTCTTCCCACATGAACTGGTCTTTGTGTCCTTCGTAAAACGCTTGCAAACCGAGCGTGTCTTTAACTGCTTTCGACCATACTTTTTCATCAGTCAACTCAAAGAGTAGAATTCCATCATGGTATTCGTTCATCAAAAGACGGAAATCATTGTACTTTTCTTCTAGTCTGCTGTCTTCGTAGGCCATTAACTCGTCATTGATGTAGGCTTCGAGCTGTTGGTCAACAATTTCGTTTGATTGCAAACGTTTGTCTCTGATTTTTGCTTGTGCAAGTTCATCAACAAAATCGCCAAGGGTGCGAACAGTTCCATCAATGGTGAGCAAGGTTTTTGCTCTTGTTTTGCTTTTAATCGGAGCTAGACCTTTGCCAAAAAAGGCACTATCGGCACTTGCTGCTTTGTAAATTTCCTTGAGGCATTTATCATCCACTTTAACTTGGTATTCAGCGCGGAGCTTGTTCAAGAAAGAAGATTTAGTGAGTTCAGCACGGGCATCGCGGCTAACCTTGCTTTTGATGTCGTTTTTCGCTGTTTTGAAATCTGGAATCGCTTTGTAGTCGATGCGTTTTACAATATGCCATCCATAAGGAGAAAGGAAAGGTTGAGAGATATCGCCATTCTTTTCCAAATTAAAGGCGGCATCTTCAAATTCTTCTACCATTTTCCCAGTGCCGAACCAAGGAAGCTCACCGCCTCGTTTAGCTGTACTTGGATCATCGCTGTACTTTGTTGAGAGCTCCGCGAAATCATTTCCTTCTTGCAGAAGCGCATAGATCTCATTGATTTTTTGTTCACCTTCTTGAGCGCTCGTAGGATTGTTTTCGTCAACACGAATCATGATGTGCGCAGCAAGGATCTCTCCGCGGGCATCGCGCTTGTCGTGCACTTTTAAGATGTGGTAACCGTAGCGAGTGCGCAGCGGCTGAGAGATGTCTCCAACTTCCGTGGTAAAGGCAGCTTCTTCGAAGGGATAAACCATTTGAAAAGCGGTAAAGTAACCCAAGTCGCCTTTGTTATCTCTAACTGAAGGGTCTTGAGATCCATTTTTACCGGTGGCAACGGTTTCGAAGTCTTCGCCATTCACAATGCGATTACGAAGTTCTACAATTTTATTATAAGCTTTTAGCGTATCTGCAGGTGAAGCATTGTCATCACACTTGATTAAGATGTGTGAGGCTCTTACTTCTTGTTGTTGACGCTCGTATGCCTCAAAGATGAGTTCGTCCAATAAAGCTTGATCTACAAGGTAAGGACGGGCGAGTTGTTTTCTGTAACCGAGAAGTTCACGTTGAAAACTACTGCTGCTATCGAGTCCGAGTTCTATTGCTTCGCGCACTTTTAGTTTAAAGTTGACGAAGAGCTCCATATATTCATCCAAAGAAGCTGTGGTGATCACACTATCGCGGTTGTTTTTGCGAAAGATGCTTTCAAAATCTTCTCTGGTCACTTTTTCATCCTCCACTGTTAGGATGATGTCTGATGATTGAGCAATTGCGCTGAAAGATGCAGCGCCAATAAAAAGCGTTAAGAAAATTTGTTTCAATTTCATTGTTTGAGCGTTATGTTCTGAGCCTTACTTCCTTGCGCAAGGCACACAAAAGTAATGAATTGCTTGGAGTAATGTAAAGGGCTATCTGATACTATAATTTGGAGCTTCTCTGGTGATGAATACATCGTGTGGATGCGACTCTTTAACACCGGCATTGGTGATGCGAACAAACTTCGCACGCCACAAACTTTCGATGTCGGGAGCACCACAATATCCCATTCCCGCACGCAAACCTCCGATGATTTGGTACATCACTTCTTGCACAGAACCTTTGTAAGGAACTCTTCCTGAAATGCCTTCGGGAACTAATTTTTTAATGTCGTCTTCTGTATCTTGGAAATAACGGTCTTTCGATCCTTTCTGCATGGCTTCAATAGAACCCATTCCTCGGTATGATTTGAACCTTCGTCCTTCGTAAATGATTGTTTCACCCGGACTCTCTTCTACACCCGCAAGCATTGACCCAACCATGACAGTGTTTGCACCTCCGGCAATGGCTTTTACGATGTCTCCTGTAAAACGAATACCACCATCGGCAATAAGCGGAACTCCAGTGCCTTCAAGCGCTTTTGCTACTTCCATTACAGCGAAGAGTTGAGGAACGCCCACTCCTGCAATAACACGTGTGGTACAAATAGAACCAGGGCCAATTCCAACTTTCACCGCATCTGCACCGGCGTCTGCTAGCATTTTAGCAGCTTCTCCTGTGGCGATGTTACCAACAATAATGTCTACTTGTGGGAATTTCGCTTTAACCTCTTTCAATACGCGAACAACTCCGGCACTGTGTCCGTGAGCCGTATCGATGACAATGGCATCAACTCCAGCCTTTACTAGAGCTTCAGCTCTATCAATGGTGTCGAAAGTAACTCCAACTGCAGCGGCAACGCGAAGTCTGCCATACTGGTCTTTACATGAATTTGGGTACTCGCGAAGTTTGATGATGTCTTTATAGGTAATGAGGCCAACGAGTTTATTGGCTTCGTTCACTACTGGTAATTTTTCAATTTTATGCTCTTGAAGGATGGCCTCAGCAGTGCTCAAATCAGCTTTCGCATCTGCTGTAATGATGTTGTCACAGGTCATTACTTCAGTAATGGCTCTTGATCGATCTTTCTCAAAACGCAAGTCTCTATTGGTAACGATACCAACCAAAATCATGTTGTCATCTACCACAGGAATACCGCCAATTTTATGCTCAGCCATGATGTTCAAGGCATCACCAACAACAGCCACTTGATTTAGAGTGATTGGGTCTTGGATCATTCCGCTTTCAGAGCGCTTCACTTTTCTCACTTCATGAGCTTGCTGTTCGATGCTCATGTTTTTGTGCACAACACCAATACCGCCCTGACGTGCCATAGCGATGGCCATCTTTGCACCGGTAACAGTATCCATAGCAGCTGAAATCACCGGAGTGTTCAGTACGATGTTACGAGTGAATTTTGATTTGATTTGAACGTCTCTAGGTAATACTTCAGAAAAGGCAGGTACCATTAGAACGTCATCATAGGTGAGGCCTTCACCAATGAACTTATTGTCAAATGCAGACATAGCGTAGATTGAACTTATACAAAAATAAATTCTGGCAAATTTAGTAAAATCAAATGAGGTAGCGCCTATTCTTTACCATTCAAAAGGGTGAGTGTTCCCCTGCGCTCATAAACTCTTCCGGCACCGTCTTGAACTTTGATGAAATAGGTATAAACTCCTTCCATTAAGGTTTCGCCGCTTTCATTGCCATTCGCGGCCCCATTCCAACCCTCTTCGATGAGGTCGGTTTCGTAAACCAGGTCTCCCCATCGATTAAAAATATACATGTCATATCGCTCAAAATCAGCGAATGAGATGACGGGTTGAAATGTGCTGTTAAATCCTCCAACAACAAAGGCATTGGGAACCCAAATTTTAGGTTCTTGGGTAATGCAACGCTGATTACTGAGCGAGTTAAAGGCGATGTTGAAGCCAGGTGTTTCATTCGCCTGAATGGTGTAACAGAACTCTCCTGGAGTATAGAGGAGGTCGCTGACATCATCTTCGAAACTTGAGACTCCGCCAGGCATGCTCACTAAGAGATCTCCAAGTTCTCCGGGCTCATTACTTCTGTAGATTTCATAATCAGAAACCCCAAAGTCCCAATCGATGTAAGGTGTCCAGAAAATGGTATTCACGAGACGCTCTGTATTGGCAACCCCAGTTAAGAGCATGGGACGAGCAATTTCTGTAGTGTCGATTTTATCGTTACATCCATTCTCAACAATAATGCGATAGTCGTATTGAGTATCACTAGTGCTTACATCCAAGTCGTTGAAGGAGATGGCATTTGCTCCAGCTCCAGCAGATTGAACGGCAATTTCTTCAAATTCGAAGGGACCAGTAATGGATTGTCCGAGCTGTCTTCGCTCTAAAATGTAGGTGTTGGTAAAGATGTTGTTCTCGTCAACTTCAACAGCGATGAGTACGTCGTTTGGAGCTTGCACCGTTGCCGTAGCTATTCTGGTTCCTACTGGTGCTTCTGGATAAAAGAGTAGTTGGACTCTCGTGTTCGATTCACTAGTGTTTCCGGTGATGTTTTCTACAGCTTGAACGCGGTAACGATAGGTGCTCGACAAGGTGGCACCAGTGTGAATGAAGTTGGTGTTGTTGCCGTCAACGGTAGCTAATAAAAAAGAAGCTTGAACAAGTCCAAGAGCTGTTGTTTCTTGCGCGAAAATGCGGTATTCCTGAACGCCGTTGGTCCATGCATCGTAGGCCGACCAGAATAGGGTGACATCGCTTTGGCAAGCCGACCATGAGGTTTGCAGGTAGATGGTTTCACTGCACCCGTTAGCTGCCGGACCAGGGTCTGGTTCGCCCATCACAAAACAATCGTCAAAGGCCGCAATCGTATACCCTTCAGAACTGGTGTTTGCAGACGAAGTATTATTCATGTATGAGGTGGCATTTGGGTCGAAAATGGTATCAATAGCGAAGGTGAAATTATTGATGCACTCATAAATGATGTATCCAGCAACATCAGCAGAAACAGAAGGTTCCCATTCAATAAACGCATTTTCAAGCAGAGAGTCCACGCTAACCGTGTTGACAATTGGCGGCAGTGCATCTGCTTCGTCAGAATAGTTTCCTCCGTCAATATTGCTTGAGAAAAAGCAACCTGTGCTTCCTTGAAGTTGAATCTGGAAATTTAAATCGGCGTTGCACTCGGTAACTTCGTATTCAAATAAGTTATACCCTGGGTCATAAGGGATGCTAGCAACTTGCGTCCACACGCCCATTGGGTTTTCTACAGAAATCAGATAGCTGTTAGGATTTGTACCACCACCATAATACGCCTCATTCCATTCCAGGGTAACGAAGCCTGGGGTAATTGATGGGTTGGCTTGCATGTATAGGTTGCAAATGGTGTCTGAAGGAGTGCTAGATTGCAATACTCCATCGTTATAATTGGTAGTCACATAGTAACACACCGATTGAAAGTTTCCAAGTCCTCCATTCTGGGTGTAGCTCGTAGCTGCGATGTTCCCAACTGTTCCAATTAAATTGCTTGTGCCCGTGAAAATATTGAAAGTCCAAATGTCGTAACTAACAAATTGGTTCAGAGGATCTGCAGGTGGGGCCCAAGACAAAGACGTATTTCCACCAAGATCAGTGCTGATGCATGCCAAGTTTGGCGCGCTTACCTGAGCGCGTATTGCATTTGCACCACAAAAGAGGAGCAGATAGAGGATTATTTGTTTAGACCAGTTCAAGCGCACAAAGTTCATAAAAAAAGACGTCAACACACAGGCATAACGTTGATAAAGCCTACTTAGTTTAAAAACACCTGAATTAAACAAAAGGTTGCTTGCTTACCAAGTGGCTGTCTTGCCCAATTTATCTAGGGTTTCATTGAATTCACTCACCAAGGAATTGACGATTTCAGCCGCAGGTAAAATCTCACTGATGTACCCGGCTACTTGTCCGATTTCTAATTCTCCATCATCCAAATCACCTTCGAACATTCCTTTTTTTGCCCTGCCTCTGCCTAAAAGCGCTCTCAATTCACTTTGATCTGCACCTTGTTTATAGGCGTCCATGATGTCTTCGAAGAATTTGTTTTTTATTAATCGAACTGGAGCCAATTCTTTCAGGGTGAGTGAAGTGCCACCTTCATCAGTTTCACGAAGTAAATTTTTAAAGGCTTGGTGCGCAGATGATTCTTCACTCAAAACAAAGCGACTCCCAATTTGGACACCATTAGCTCCTAGGGCAAAAGCGGCAGCAATTCCTCGTCCATCTCGAATACCTCCTGCTGCAACAAGGGGGATACTCACTGCCTCGGCAACGCTTGGGCAAAGTACGAAGGTGGTGGTTTCGTCTCTCCCATTGTGTCCACCCGCTTCAAATCCTTCTGCAATTACAGCGTCAACGCCGGCCTGTTCTGCTTTTATAGCGTGGGCTACACTGCTTACCAAGTGCATCACTTTTATTCCAGCCTCTTTGAGTAGCCCTGTGTATTTCGAGGGAGAGCCTGCGGAAGTGATGACCACCGGTACTTTGTGTGTGATGATGAGCTCAATGTGCTCTTCAATGGAAGGGTACATCAAAGGAAGATTTACAGCAAAGCGCTTATTTGTGATCAAGCGCATTTTACTCAGGTGCTCATCTAAAATTTCGGGATACATGCTCCCTGCACCAATAACCCCAAAGGCCCCAGCATTGCATGAGGCAGCAGCAAGTCGCCACCCAGAGCACCAAACCATGCCCGCTTGAATGATGGGGTATTTGCTTTGAAGAATGTTTTGAAGTGCTTCTGATTTATTCATTTGTGCTGATTTTGTGGCGAATATAACAAGAGAAGTTTCAGTAATTTGAATCATTTTATTGAGCTTCCACGTTTTATTGTATTTTTGTTTATTAGCTGAACTAAAGAAGTGTCAATGAAACAATTATTTACTTTTATCATCTTTCTTGCCTCTCTTGGCGCTGGTGCGCAATACCAATGGGATTGGGGAGTAGCAATTGGTGGTGCCAATTATCTTGGAGACATTGGTGGAAAGGAACAAACTCGTAGAGATTTCGTGTTCGATATGCACCTGAACCAAACCAACGTCGCTGTTGGTCTTTACGGACGATTCAAATTTTCTAAGCGACTCTCTTTAGCTGGTAACTTTACTTACTTGCAGATCAATGATTCAGATTCAGAATCAACGAATCCTGCCCGTGTTGCAAGAAACTTGAACTTCAGAAACCGGATGTTCGAATTGGGACTTCGTGGTGAATTAACGCTCTTTTACGACAATGACGTAGGTGGTCGTGGTTACTACAACCCAAGCTTCAAGTTCTATGTATTTGGTGGCATTTCAGCTTTTAGACACAACCCACAAGGACAAATTCGTTATCAAGACCCTAATGATCCTATTGCCTTCAGCAAAGAAGAATGGTGGGATCTTCGCGACTTTAGAACAGAAGATACCGGAAACGGTGAATACGAGGGTTACGGTTATTACGGGGTTGCGCTTCCTGCAGGTATTGGTTTGAACTTTACCTTCAATAAAGAGTGGAGAATCGGATGGGAATTGAGCTGGAGAACAACCTTCACCGATTACTTGGATGATATTTCAGCGGTTTATGGAGATCCTGCTTTGATGAGTGATCCAGCCCGTGCTTTCTACAGTCAATCATATCCGGAATTGATTGAAAGCATTAACGACCCAAGTGCGGGTACTGTATTCGATCACCAGTGGGTTGGTCCGGAAGTAAGAACAAAACGTGGAGACCCAACCAACAACGATAGTTTCTTAACAACTCAATTAACTGTTGGTAAAGTGATTCGCGGTAGAAGTAACTTCTACAGATCGAAGTACAGCTGGTTGAAAAACAGAAGTGGAGCACGTAGATCTAGAGCTAAGTTCTAATCGACGATCGCGCTTAAAAGCATAAAAAACCCTCATCGAATTCGGTGAGGGTTTTTTTATGAATGATGATTTACTTAAATCGCTTCATGAAGACAGTGTTTTCATGGTCTCTGAGGTGGAGGTCTTAATGCTATGCTGATTTTCACCGATGGTAAATATAAACCCTGCTTGTTCCACACCAAAGCATGCCACACAGGAGGCTTCCCTTAGAGTAACTTATTTAAGGTATTGTTTGATTTTACTGAGCGGCTTTCTTACAAGGGTAAATAAGCCTGGTTTTAAGCCGTTCATTTCCCATGCTTTCCGGTCTTCTTTGTTGGCCTTAATGCGGTTTTTCAAACTCACATTGCTCTGACCGCCTACACGCATCTTCGTGATGATTCTTGGTAAATACGTGATCTTGATTTCTTCTTTATGAATGAAGCGCAACATGAGCTCATAATCAGCTGCACTCCTTAAGCTCGTGTTGTAAATACCCAGCCGGTCGTAACACGCTTTCTTGACAAAAAAAGTAGGATGAGGGGGCATCCATCCTTTGCGAAATAGACCGTGTTCATAGGCTCCAGACTTCCAATTTCGGATGATGCGAAGCGGGTTGTTTCGATCAACATAAACCAAATCAGCATAAAGCCCCTCGATTGGGCTTTCTTCAAATTTAGCGTTGACGTCTTTTAAAACATCATCATCAGCATAAAAATCATCGCTATTTAAAATGCCAATCACATCTCCGCTCGCTGCCAGCACACCTTTATTCATGGCGTCGTAGATGCCTTTGTCTGGCTCACTAATGATGGTTGAAATGCGCGATTTATACTTGTTCACGATGTCCATCGTAGCGTCTTTTGAAGCACCATCAACCAAAATGTATTCCAGGTCTTCATGACTTTGAGCGAGTACCGATTTAATGGTGTCTTCAATGGTTTCTGCGCTGTTGTAAGCTATGGTGATAATTGAAATCTTCATACACTAATCGTTCTGTCTTTGACTTTTTCTGCCGGATTTCCACGATAAATACTATACGCTTCAAGGTCTTTCGAAGCCACTGAGTTCACACTCAAAACCGCGTGCGATTTTACCCTGACACCTCCGCTAACAACTGATTTAGCTCCTATCCAAGCACCGTCTTCTAGGGTGATTTCGCCCAGCATGAGATCGAAGGTGGATTTCTTGTAATCGTGATTCCCACAGAGCAAGAGCGCTCCTTGTGAAATGCATACGTGGCTGCCAATCTCAACCCTAGTGAGGTTATCTATCCAAACATTTTCGCCAATCCAAGTATGATTGCCAATGCTTAAAAGCCAGGGGTATTTAACGCTTACTCCCGGTTTTAAAACTACACCTTTCCCGATCTTCGCACCAAAAAGACGCAAGAGCGCAATCTTCGAAGCACCGTGAAACCAAAGGTGGTTCTTCAAAACAAGCACATTGCAGAAATACCAAAGTAGTTTTTTGAGCGCTCCTCCCGGTTGGTACCAGTCGTTATTGAAGCGAGATAAATCTGTTTTTGTCATGATGAAAAAAGGACTTTATTAGCATTGATAGCAGTTTCATCTGAGGCAATAGTGCTGCCCAAGAGATGTGCACCGCTTCTCCATTCTTGATAGCTCGTTTCGTCCAATGAAGAACAGAATTGAAGCACCGGAACAAAGTACAACTTATTCAAATTGAGGTCCCAACCGGCCTTGCTTTCTTCTAGATTCCGCCAGGGCGTATTGTCTGAAATAATTACAGGGAGTCCATAAACGAGGGCTTCTACAATGGCATGACCGTAATTTTCGCCCAAGGTGGGGGAGTAGAAAAAGTGACCTTTTTTCAGGGCTTGAGGCATTTTTTCTGGGGCGATGTCTCCTTCGAAATGAAGTTTCACCTTAGGGAAGTCCTTCGCCAAGTTCACCATCTCTTCCAGGTAAGCTTGGTCTTGTTTCACCCCATAAATCCACCAATTTACCTCTTGCTGAAGTAAAGTTAGGTACTTCAGGCCACCGAGCAGGTTTTTTTCGCGACTCACACGAGCAATGGACACCAGGTTTAGTTCTCCTTCTTTTTTTGGGGCGAGTGCTAACTTGGCTTTTGGTGATGAAGGAAGGTTAGGTGCAATGAGAATTTTACAGTCCTTACCAAATACCTTACGAATCTCTTCAGCTTCATCTTCATTCGTCGCATGCCAGCTAATTCCTTTGTGCCAGCCCAGAATTTTGCTGGTGAACAGGAAGGTTTTTTTCTTTTTCGATTTGATGGAAAGTGCTCCGGCTTTGAGCATGCCTCTTGGAGCGAGTATGATCCGATGACTTAGGCCTAATTTCTTAGCTACTTTCATTGGATTCACTGAAAAAGGCATGCTAAACATGCTGTTCAGATATATTTTATCGGCATTTCTTTCTTTGATGACTTGCTTCAAAAAGGCATTGGTGACACCTTTTGGATTGAGGTACATCACCTCAATATTTTCTCCTCGCTGCAGCCAAGCTCCTTGTTGAATGCCCTCATAAGCCTGATCGCTTTGATGGTCGAAGCACGAAGTAACAACTGAAAAGCGGTAGGGCAGCTGTTCGCACAAATGCACGATGGAACGAATTGGTCCGCCGGCCTTATATCCTGGCGAAAACCAGTCGATAAAAATCAATATGTGTATGGCCTCAGTCAATGCGATTTGTTTTCATCCAGTGGTTTAGTACTACTAAGGGCCAAATTCGGCTCCAGGTGGTTTCTGGTTTTCCAGCGAGGAAATCACGCCAGAGTTTCATGATTTCTTTTTCTTCGAAATAAGGTCTTTTGCTCAATTCAGTGATGTGTTCTTCGCAAAAGGACTTCAAATCGCCCTTCATCCAAATTTCCCAAGGCAAGGTAAAGCCCATTTTTGGTCGGTCAACGATTTCTCGCGGTAGCAGATCGCCAAGGCTATCCACCAATAATTCTTTGGGCGTATGCGGGTATTTGTTTCGGTCGCCAATTCCAAGCACATAGGAAACCAAATTGTGATCGAGGAAAGGCACTCTGAGCTCAAGGGCGTGTGCCATGCTCATTTGATCGCTATCGCGAAGCAAAACGTGCTGCATGTAGCTCTGAATTTCGGCAACGCTTACCTTGCTCAAGAAGGGCAGGTCTGCACCTCGTGACTTGAGCTGGAAGCTGTCCATAAGAATTTTCATCACCGCATTTTCAGAGAGTCCTTTTTTCTTCAAGACTTGCTGAATTTTTTGATCGGTGAAAATGCGTCTCGACCAAGGGTAAATGTGTTCCAAGTCGAGATAGTCTTCTTTAAGAATGCCTGCCATTTTTGTTGAGGCAACACTTGGTTTGAGCATTTTAAGCACATCACCTCCCAAGCCTCTGATGAGTGGTGGGAAACTCATTAACCAGCGTTTGCTCAAGAGTGAGGTGGCTTGTTGGAAGATTTGATAACCGGCAAAAAGCTCATCGCCCCCGAGTCCGCTAAGCGCCATCGTAATTCCTGCTTCCTTGGTTACTTTCGATACCACGTAGGTGTTGGGACCGTCGCCACTAGGGTGATCCATTGCTGCAAGTGCATCTGGAATCAGTTTTTTAAATTCTTCAACGCTCAGTTCAATCTCATGGTGTTTTGTATTGAACTTTTTCGCAATCATTCGAGCGTAGGGTGCTTCGCTGAATTCATTTTCTTTGAAGCTGATGTTGAAGGTTGAAACGGGCTGAGAGCTCACTTCGGCCATCAAGCCAACAATGGCACTGCTGTCTATTCCTCCAGAAAGGAAGGCACCAAAAGGAACATCTGCTCGCATTCGGTATTGAATGCTGCTGCTCAATAGTGCTCGGATGTTCTTTTTTTGCTCGTCTCTGCTGTGCCTGCTGGCTTCCATGTTGGCAGTTTCACTCAGACTCCAATAGGTTTCTATGAATTGCTCTTCCTCCTTAATTACCAACATGCTTCCTGGAGGTATTTGCTTGATGCCTTCGATGATGGTATTTTGACCGTGCACAGTTTGGTAACGGAGGTAGTCAATGAGTCCGTCTTGCGACAGCTTTCGTTCCACTAAATCGCTGGCTAAAATGCTTCTAACTTCAGATGCAAAGAGGAAGTGATGATCTACAGAAGCTACATAAAGCGGTTTGATTCCGAGACGGTCGCGCACGAGTTTTAAGACCTTTGTTTCATCATCCCACAAAGCAAAAGCAAACATGCCATTAAAGCGCTGAAGGGCTTGATCGCCCCAGGTTTCAAAAGCGGCGAGTACAACTTCAGTATCGGTTTTCGTTTTGAAGGGGTAGTCTTTAAGTTCCTCTTTCAGTTCGAGGTAATTATACAATTCGCCATTAAATACGAGGCTCAATTTACCATTGTGACTGTGCAAAGGTTGGTTGCCGTCTGCCGATGTGTCGATAATGGACAAGCGACGATGTCCGAGAGCGAGGTGTTCGTTGATAAAGAAGCCTTCAGCATCCGGACCACGATGCGCCAATTTTTGAGTCATTTTAGTAACGAGCTCTTTTGGGTTTGAAAGCCCTTCTAAGCCATAAATACCGCTAATTCCGCACATGTTCTTCTTCTTTCAGGTATTCACAAAGTTCTTTGATCCCATCTTCGAGTGAGATGAGTTCTCGTTGGAGGATGTTTTTCATTTTTGAGTTATCGGGGCAACGTCGTGTCATGTCTCCTTCGCTCAATGCGGGGAGATGGATGATTTTGCCGTTTCCTTGGCTGATTTCGAGAATCTTTTTAGCCAAGTCGATAATGGGTATTTCTTTATCTGAGCCAATGTTCACCGTGTCGTTCAAATGCAAATTCGCCTCAAAAATACGCTTGCAGGCCGCCACGTTGTCTTTGATATGGCAAAAGGTTCGTGTTTGTGCGCCATCGCCGTAAATGGTAATGTCGTCTCCTTTCAGCGCTGCTTTAATGAACTTGGTCATTACAAAATCGTCGCTTTGTTTTGGTCCATAAGTATTGAAGAAGCGGAAGATCGTGTAATTGAGCTGATGTTCTTGGTGAAATGATCGGAGGTAGGCCTCGCCAACATTTTTCACGATGGCGTAGGGAAGTCTGGAGTTCAGCGGAGTGGTTTGTTCGTTTTGAGGTATTTCAAAGGGTTCACCATACACTTCAGATGAGCTAGAATAGAACACCCGCTTTACATTTCCGATTTTACTGAGTTCCAATACGTTTCGAATTCCGTCAATATCTTCAAGCACTTTAATGGGCGATTGAAGTGTTCTTAAAACGCCAACCAATGCGGCATAATGGAAAACGTATTCGAAGTCCCAAGCTCGAAAAACCTTTGCAATATCTTCGAAGTGGTTCACATCGCCTTGGATGAAGTGAACGTTATTATTTTCAGAACGCGGCAATTTGCACAAGGCACCTGTGAGGAGATTGTCGAAAACAAGCACTTCATTTTCTGGGTCTTTTGCCAGGGCTTCTGCCATAGCTCCGCCGATAAAGCCAGCTCCTCCGGTTACTAAGATTCTTGCCATGGCTTAAAGGTACATCATTGATTCAACAGTATCGGCCCAAGACTTTGGGACAATTTTTTCAGCCATCTTGCTGCTTTTCTCTCCCATTTTATGCAGTTCCTCGGGTGATTTGCTCATGATTTTTCGCAGGGCATTTTTGAGTTCCAGACGGTCTTCTGAGGTGAACACGATTCCGTTCTTATTATCATCAACAAAAACATCACCAGCACCTACGGCTGAAGAGATGATGATGGGCAAACCGGCTGCGGCCATTTCATGTACCACCACGCCCCAAGGTTCAAAGTGGCTGGGTAAAACAAAACAGGCGCTTTTTTGAATAATGGTTTTTAAGTTTTCGGGTTGAACAAAACCGTGGTGAATGATGCTTTCATCTTGAACGCGCTGATCAAAATCGGCCCCGGTTCCTGCGCAGTGGAGGGTCCATTTATTGTCCATTTCCGCGTTCAATTCTAAAAATGTATTCCAAAGAAGTTCAGCTCCTTTTTGTGGGATATATCTTCCCACCCAGAGTAGCGACCTGCTTTTGTTATCTGATTGATAGCTTTTGAAAAGATCAACATCGCAGCAGTACACTCCCGTTTTGATTTGCTCTTTTTTAAAGCCGAGTTTCTTCGCAAAGCTCACTTGTCTTTCGCCCGGTACAAAAGCAAAATTGAATTGACGAGGGAAGATAAATCTCGCTGCTAGAGAAAGTACCTTTTGTTTAGCGCTTCCTTCCCATTGATTATCAAAAGCGAGTGCACTTGGGATGTGCGAATGAGCTTTTATGGCTTTGAGGTAGGCCTTATCTGCCCAGCCAGAACAATAGATCCAGTTGGGTTTAAGCAGGGCAATGAGTTCAGTCAAAGAACCCTCCTCATGCTCATTTCTATTATGTATTGTGAGTTGAGGATGGAAGTCGAATTGGAAGGGTGCTTCTGCGTTTATTGGGTAGGCCACAACGTGCACCTCAATGCCTTTTTCCTCAGCCAGCGTATTCATGCAATTGACCATGTATCCGGCCAATTCGGTGTAAAGAAAAAGAGCAGTTCTGGCTTTCATGATAGGGTGTTCAGCAAGTGTACGAAGGTACTAAGTTTTGGTGAGCTTGTTTTTAACCAGGAAAGTGCTTCACAGGCTTCCGTTCTTTTTCTGCATTGGGGTTGAGTAGAACTGTTTCTACAACTTGCGGTGCTTCTGCTCTGGCTTTTTTATTCGATTTGCTGATGTAATAATAGCACCACAAGAAGAAGGGGAATCCATTGATGAAATAATGTCCTTGCCTGGCCAAATAGAGGAGTACCACCATCAAAATACCGTTGCTGATGAGCCAATTGTAATCATTGGCAGATTTCGTTCGAGGAATGTGATGTCTAAAGAGGAAAACGACAATGAAGATGATTCCGTATAAGCCAGTTTCCGACATCAAACGCAGGAACATGGAGTTGGCGTCTGATTTGTTAAAGTCGATTTGTACCACATCAGCAAAACGAGTTAAACTATAACGGTCGAATGCGGTTTCTTGCGAACCAAGTCCGGTACCAAAAATGGGATTGCGTTTGAAGTTCTCATAAGCTACGGTGAAGTTATTATAGAGCACGAAGCTTGAGCCGTGGACGTCATAATCCCGGATGTTTTGATCCACAAATACGTCAAGTGTTCCGTCGTAGCGTTCCCGGAATTCGTCGACGTTATTATAAACAAATCCAAATCCGAAGTATGCTAAAGGGATGAAAATGATGGCGTAGCGTACAAAACCATAATTGAGCAACAAAAGCAAAATCGCCAAGAAAATCGCCAAGATTCCTAAACTAGAAAAGGTGAGGAGATAGGCCACAACAATGATGATGGCTTGTCTTTTGGTCATCCAAAAACGGGTTCTCCAAAACAGGTTGTGAATGGCGCAGAAGAATGCCGGACCAATAACCGCGGCAAAATAGGCCGGTTCTGAGAATACAGAATTCATCCTTATTCCCAGTCCCCCAGGAGTAAGCCCCCATTTATTGAAGATCCAACGAAAGTCGTAGCCCGGCTTGAAACCTACTCTGAATGAGAGCACTTGGATTAGGCCAATCACAGAAATAATTACAGCTCCTTTAACGTACCATTCGAAGAGTTGATTGACATCAAAATCGTAGAGCTCAAGAACATACCTATAAAAAAGCACCGCGGCGAAAAAACCGATGAAGATTTTAATGAAACTCCCAATGTTGTTGTCGCCAGCTAAAATGTAGATGCCTCCAGAAATCAAGAGTGGTAAGAAAATAAGCAAAGGAAGTCGTGGAACACCATAACGCACAAGCATCACGGGGAACAGAAATAACATCACAATGTAGCTGATATAGCCTTCAAAGGGCGCTTTAAACAGCACATAGGAGCTGATAAAGATCGTAATATAGATGCCTATGGTGATGAGTTTGTTCATACTGCTTATCTAACAGCTTCTCCGCTGACTACTTTGGTAAACGCTTTTTTCTTCTTGATGAAGAAGACCTCAAAGTAAGTATAAGATAGGTAAGCAATAAGCAAAGTGAGGGCTGTTATCACCAAATATAAGAAGCCTCCCTTAATTCCTTCCAAACCATCATAAGGAACTTCAAAATACTTGAGCAAATTGAGCACAAAAACGATCACCATCATGTGGTACATGTAAATTCCAAAAGAGATTCTACCTAAAACATTAAAGGCTTTATGCCTTAATTTGATCAGGGTGTCTTTGTTACTCGCTACGTTGAGTATGATGATCAAAAAGCTAAAAGATGATATCAAGTACACACCATCCTGATACATACGGTGCGTAAAAAACAGGAGGAAAGGAAGTAACAGAAAGGCTGCTATTTGCGTCAATGGGTTGTAAACGATATTGAGTACAAAGTTGTTTTTCTTGAAGAGAAAATAAGCTCCTAAACCTCCCAAAGACATGCTTTCGATTTTGCTCATGACCAAGAAGTTCTTTAGCGTCATTAACCAAGGTTGAGGATCTGATTCTACCATTACTAGAACAATGAACTTCACAATCAAAAGAAAAACAGTAGCAAAGCCAATAAGCGCTAAAGGGTTTTTTGTCCACTTTAAAATGAGGGGCCAGATGAGGTAGAATTGCTCTTCAACCCCAATCGACCATGACTGACCAATATTTGGGACGGCGCCGCCTTTGCCAGTGAAAAATGCCAAAGCCAAGTTGGGTAAAATGAGGGCGTAACAGGTAAGATTAATCCAGAAGTTTTCTTCTAATGATTCAGATTGTCCAGGCACATTGAAAAAGGGAATGTGAGGCAGAATAAAGAAACCCAAGACCAAAACGAAGTAATAGAGTGGCCAAATGCGCAGTATCCGTCTGAGGTAGAAGTGCTTAATTTGAACGGTCTTGGTTCTGCGCTTTTCTTCAAACAAGAGGAAGGTGATGAGAAAACCACTCAAGACGAAAAAGAAGTTAACCCCAAGCGGACCAAGTTCTGAAATGATGGGCTGATACCACTGCAGTTGACCTAATTGAATTGCCTCAAAAGCCGTACTTCGGATTCCGTAACGAATATCCCAGATATCGCTCCAAAGGTTTGTAAAACCGAGGTACTTTTTCATCAATTCAATGTGGGTAATCATCACAGCGAATGCAGCAAAAAAGCGCAGGCCATTTAAGCCAGGGAAGTAAACTATCGCATCCTTTCTCATTCTTTGGTGTCCTTAGCGTGTGAAAGTAGGAAGGTTTGAATTGCACTTAAAGTTGATTTTGATACATCTTCCCATTGAAAGAGATCAACAACTTTTTGTTTGCTGGCGATTTGTAAGATGTGCAGGTGGGCAGAGCTTAGTTCATCGAGCGCTGTTAAAACAGCTTCCAATTCATTTTCATTTGCAGCTTGAATTCTCCAGCCGTTGTGCTCATCAACTTGAATGGGAACAGCACCAACATCAGTTGCTATAATGGCCATAGAACGAGCCATTCCTTCCATGATGACATTGGGCATCCCTTCACTGTGCGAAGGAGTTACAAGCACGTCACAGGCATCCATAATTTCTTTGATTCGCTGCTGATCCATGATCTTCCCATGGTAGTGCACACGATCGTGCTTGATTTGCTTGCTTTGAGGTATTGGCCCAATAAACTCTATGCTGAATGCTACTTGGTCGAGAACCTTACTTAATACATGATTCAATTCTTCAATTCCCTTTCGGCGTTCGTATCTCCCTAAAAAGAGCAGTTTTTTCGCGCTTCCTTCGGGCTTTACTTTTCGCGCCTCTTGATTAAGCCAAGTTGATTCAATACCACTTGGAATTTCGATGATTCTCTTTTTAGGAACGCCTAAACTTTCAATAATTGGGGTGATTTTACCGCCATAACTGAAAACAACATCTGCCGTTTGATTGCAGAATTTAACCGGTCCCCGTAGCATGAGGTATTGCAGTTTGGCTTTTAAATTAGGCGGAGTTTGGTACATTTCATAGCCGTGAAACTTAATCCCAATAGGCGTGTTGAATTTGCCCTTTTGTTTTTCAGCAAGAAGCGCCCATGCCGAAAAGCCCTTACTATAAATGAAATCAAATGCAGTTTCCTGCTTAACTTTTTCTGCCTGCTGAATGCTGTACAAGTAAGACGAGCGAAGGTAGTGTCCGGGCAATTTGTTGCCTTTGGGGAATCTGATACAAATGCTTTTAAAATTGGATGATTCGGGAATCTGAAGATCAGAACGCACTTGCTCCTCACTAGGTATTTTCCCTTCAGTAACACAATGGAACAAGCTTACATCCAAGCCCAATTCAACAAAGAAACGAGTTAGATAATAGCTGTGCTTTTGCATTCCCCCAATGACGTAAGGGAAAATTCCATCTGTTAATAGGGCAATTCTCAAAAGTGAAGTTTGTTACAAAGATATTATTCTATGTGGTTTTTAGCACCCGAATTTGCTCAATGATATTTTGCGAAACAACCCGCCAGTTATGGTATTTCAGCACCTTTTCTTGCCAAGAAACCGCAAGCTGAGCGCGAAGCATCTCATCTTCTTGTAATTGGCTCATGGCGGATAAGATGTCAGGGATGTTGTTCTTACATAAAATACCATCCTGCATATTTTTCATCACGTCTAAAACAGGTTCAGTATTTGGTGCAATTACAGCTTTTCCAAGGGCTCCGTATTCGAAGATTTTCACAGGCGAGCCATACCAATTGCTGTCAGCCATCATGGCGATATCCATAGCGCTGATTAAATTGTAAACGTGTTGATGAGGCACGGCTCCTGTGAAAACAACGAGATTCGATATCCCTAATTCTTCTACCCTTTGCTTGTACTGCGGAAGGAGTTCGCCTCCTCCTACAATGAGCAACTTTTTGTTTTCGCACTTCAATAAAGCAAAGGCCTCAATGAGCTTATCTACTCCGTGATATGGAAAAATGCTTCCCACAAAGCCAAAAACCAAATCCTCATTGCTCCAATTAAAAGCAGCACGGGCCGCTTCTTTGCTCAAGGTCTTGGATAAATATTTTGGGTTAACTGCATTTGGGGTGATGAGTACTTTGTTCTCTGCCACACCGGTGCGCTCAATAAAATAGCGCTTCAAAGCACTAGATACAACAAGCAATAAATCTGTTTTAAGGCATTGCTCTCGTTCTGCTGCGATGGCCTTGTGATGAAAGAGTCCCTTTCCTTCCATTTGAACTTTTTCTTCAGGGTAAGGGGCGTTCATTTCTAGTGCATGAAATATCCCGAGCTCTTTTGCCGTATTCACCCCAGAGAGCATGGAAAAATAGCCTCTTTCGTAGATGATGTCTGCTTTAAATGTTTCACAAACTCGGCGAAGTTCTTGGGCACAATGCGCATCAAAACGATTTAAACGCTGGTCTTTTATGCTCTCCCAAAGCACCGTAGGTAAGAGTTTTTTTCCGAGGCGTTTGATTGGTGATGCCGTTGTTGGCGCTTGCTCTCCACTTTCCTGCTCTTCACTGTTTCCGCCCATAATTAAGGTCTGAACTTCATGCCCCTCAGCACGAAACCCAGCTATAATTTCACGCATGTGAGTGCCCGGACCAGATTTACTGTTGAGCGGAATGTTGGGGTGGGAACTGAAATACAAGATTCTCATCGCAGGTAAGATAACAAGTTCTTTCCAAGACTATCGAGCTCGTGCTGGCTCAAGTCGTAATCGCTCCACGCCTTGTGGTCCATCAAATTGATCAAGTCAGCCGCACTTTCAATGTTAATACCCAAGTTTTCTTTATCAATAAATTCAGCTACTTCGCCTTTCGGACCCAAATACAGGATGGGCTTTTTTCTGCTGAGGAACTCATAGAATTTGGTGGTTTTAAAATCTTGGTTGTGCTCAGAAAGTAAAATCATGGCCGCACTGGATTCGTCGATCCGATGAAAGAGTTCTTTACCTATGGCTGCTTTAAAAACAATTTTCTCTTGATGGGCGAATCGAGCTTTCAGTCTGAGGTAATCCGGCGAATAACACTCAATACGTATTTTTTCATGGTGCTGAGGTGAACGAAGCTGGAGCTCATCCAAGCAGCGGTCTAAACGATCAAATTGTTCTTCTGCCCCTTGATATAAAGCCCCTCCATAAACAATAGTGTAGGTATCGGATTCACGTTCTTTGGTGCTTTCTCGAGGTGGAAGATTGGCGGGATCGTAACAATGTGCCAGTTCTAGGTAATCAGCATTCCCCAAGCCCTTGGTGTTTTCTTGTTGAATTTTTTTGGAAAGCGACAAGTACGGACTAAACACAATATCTGCATGGGCTAGTACTTCGTCTTGTTTTTGAACTTCATGGGCCATTTGTTCGGCGCTTAATTCAGGCATACCGTAATTTCGAGCACTTAACCAAGGGTCGCGATAATCTGCGATGAACTGCAAATCCTTGTGCTGGGCTTTAAATTTGGCCACATAATACAGAATATTGAAGGGAGCACCAGTGGCAATAATGGTGCTTATGGGGTGTTTTTGGGTGATATCTGTAAGGGCTTCAATTAAAGCGGACTCCCAGTCAATGGCCTGATCGTAAATGGTTCCCAAACAACGAGCGCGCAACTTGTTTTTAAAGATATGGTAGCGCACCTTGTCCCAAAGCTGACCTGAAGGATGCGTGAAAAACTGTGGTAGTGGCCGCTCCAAAGAACGAATAAGGATGTTCTTGTGCTTCACCTCATCTGCCCAAATTGATGGCTGATCTCCCTTTAAAGCTGCGGCTTTAATGACGTGCACCACCACCTCATTCTCTGCCAAATAACGCGCAAACTTCGCCCACCTTCTTCCGCCTATACCACTATTAGGAGGGAAGTCGAAATTAACAAGAACAAGGTGTTTTTGCTCAGTCATGATCTAAGCGATTTTTAAATACATTTGGGTCAAAAGTGCTGTAAACCCTTTCGCGAGGAGTGAGTTCTGTAATGTGGAATTCATCGAGAAGGGCAATGGGGTCTGCGTCAAAATCGAGCGGAAAAGCAATCTTCATGTCGATCATTTCCGCAGCGTAATCTTTGTATGCAGTGTAGTTCTGAATAGACAGATTAAGCACATCAAAACCAAGTGCGTCATACAAGGTAGTGCTGTAAACGCTGATCTGAATTTTTGCTTCGCGAAGCAAGGTGCTCAAATCAGATTCATTCCAACGGATGTCTAATTGAGGGTGTTCAAGTGCATAATACAAATCGGCCTTTTTTTCTAAAGGATGAAGCTTCACTTGAACGATCCAATCGGGATGTTTTTCCTCCACCAGAGGCAAAAGTTGCTTCAAATAAGCCACATATTCCAAGTGCATGTTTTTTTGTGCGCCAATGAAAATCACGTTTTTCTTCACTAATTCAGGCTGCTCATCTTGACTTTGAAGCTGCTTGTGCACGTAATCTCCGGCCACTTCTAGTTGGGTGTTTTTTTGTTCTCCTCCCTGACGTAAAATGCCTTTCCAAAACTCACCATACAAGAAAAGGGTATCAGCAAAAAAGGCCTCACGCAGGTCAATGCTGGGCAGCACTTGTTCTGGATAAGCGTAGTAAATATCGCACTTGCTCATGAGTCCGTGTTGCAACTCAAAGAACTTAATCTTGTTCATTCGGCAAGCAGCGATTAAGCCTTCTTGATGGTAGTGATTGGTGGCCACCACTTTCTTTATTTTCTGATTCTTAAAAAGCTGAAAGTACAAGTGGAATTCTTCAAAAAAGCGATGGAAGGCACTGGCGAGGTATTCCCAAAAATCAGCACTTACTTGGGGCTGTTTTTTCAATTGCTTCAGTACGCTATTGATGTCTTTTAAAAGCCTTACTTCTTCTGGGTGAAGCGACTTTTGCATGAGTACGAGCTGGCTTTTTAAATCGAGATCATGAGCAATTTCATTGTTTCCGTTTAAGGCAATAAGGTGGCTCAAAGGACTGCTAACTTGTTCCTTGATGTGCTGAAAATACACCGAAACAGCTTGTCCATCTGCCAAAGGTGCGGCTCTTCCAGAATCAATAAGTACAAGTTCATTCAGCGCAGGGCGAAGGTGGTTTTTCGCTCGAAACGCTTTCAAACTGTAAATGTGGTGTTGCCAGAAGAAGGACTTGTTGAATCGATGAGCAATTAACTTCTGCGAACTCCCCATGAAGTGATATACTGCGGCGTGTTGAGCAATTTTCAGGTAGTGAAAACGCTCTCCTTGCAAAGAGGGGAGGAGTTCTGGAAGAAGCTCAAGCAGGTGCTTGTTGATTGCTGTAAAAGAATGATTCTCCATGCTTCAGCTTAATTTATTTTTGGAATGCGTAAACTAGCTTCATAAGTATCAAATCGATATTCTAAGAGTCCATTTTTCTCGAAAAATCCTTGTCGATCAACAGCAAAAGCTTCGTCAAGTGCCTTGTCGAGTGCGGCCTTGCTTTGAAAGCAGATGTGCGATAAACTTGCGTCGGGATCGGGGAAGTCGGACATTCCGTAATTCCCGATGATGCTTTTGTATCCGGCGAACAGTCGTTCATAAAGTACAGTGGAGTAAACGGCGATGCCAAGATCAACAAGGTGAAAACCCTCACTAGTGGCTTTATTGGTGTCTGCAAATCGGTAGTTAAACTCGCCAAAGTGTTTTTGGTAAAAAGCCTTGGTTTGTTCTATTACATCGGTAGATTTTTCTTTGGGGTGAAGGAAGATGATGAGCTCTTTATCTTTTGCTTCGCGAAGCCAAACACTTAAATCTTCCATCAACTGGAGCTCGGCAGAATGAATGTTCAGGCCATTATCGGCATGTCCAGATGCCTTCCTCAACCAACCACCGTGTGAGTAATAGCCAATACTGCCTTGAGGTGGCTCAGGGAGTTCTGGGTTTTGATATTGTTGAATGTATTCGAGCGCACGTTCTGGAATCCACTTTTCTACTTTTCCCACCTTAATCGTTGCCTTGAACTTCTCTCGTTCCATGACTTGATATGGTGTGCTGAGCACAAGAACATCGCCCAAAATGTACTTGTTGTGTGCTTTTAAGGGACCAGAGGAAGGCACTTTAAATACCGTCACCTTCTTTTGCTGAAGTGCTTTTGTATAGTAGTTCGCATCGATGAGGTAAGGGGCGAAATCAAAAGCAGTTTTGATGTTTTCACGCGCGCTGAAGTCGCTTAAAGCCCAGTTTTCCAAACAGAACCAAGGCCATAGCGCACGATTTTTTCTGTCCTTTTTGAACAAGCACTGTAGCGCTGTTTTCAAGGAGAAGAATTGCAGCGCTCTTTTATCAGAAGCACTTATTTTTTGTTGTTGAAAAGGCAGCTCGTCTTTGGCAATGAAGTAGGGGATCGTTTGTTGGCTTTGAAAACTGATGTATTCAGAAATCCGCTCTTTGTTGCGAGCAACTCCCTGAATAATCATGGCATCACCCAAACCTTGGATATAGGCTTTATTTTGATTGCGCTTGATGGCCTGGTTCATTCGTCGCCAAACCCGAAAGCCAATGAGACGGTCGCTTTTGGCGCTTTCTGGAAGTCGGAAACTCATCGACCTACGCAGGCAATATGAGATTAAGTTGTGATCGTCGTCTTCTGCTTTGCCCTTGAGCTGAACGAGCAACTTAAATTCCTTGATAATTGATTTTAGGGTATTTTTAGCCGACATCCTCAAGCACTTTTTGAAGTACTCCTTCTTGTCTCAAAATGCCTTCAACAAATTCTCTAAATGCCCCTTCTCCGCCAGATTTTTTGGTAACGAAGTGAACCAGTTCTTTAACGTAATCTGGGGCATTGTTGGGAGCTGCGCTTATTCCAACTTGCTGAAGCAGTTTCATGTCACCCAAATCATCACCAATATATGCTACTTCATCCATGCTTATTCCTAAGTCGTTGCATAATTGCTCGGCAACAGCTACTTTGTCGCTAATTCCTTGAAAGAGGTATTTGACTTTGAGTTTTTCCGCTCTTCGGGCTACAATTTCTGTGTTTTCGCCGGTGATGATGCCAAAAGGAATATCCAAGCTGCGAAGAAACAGCACCCCAGCTGAGTCTCCCGTATTGAATTTTTTCCATTCGTTTCCGGTTTGGTCGTAATACATACCACCATCGGTCCAAACACCATCAATATCTGTGATAACGAGTTTTGGTAATGCCATTATTTTTCTTTGATGTCTTTTGGGTAAATTACTTCATTTTCACCGATTTCGCTTTTCACTTGTGCTCCAATCAAAAGGTGTTTATCGGCCCAACGGTAGCCATCACCTGGAGACAACATCATCAAATGTTCTTCCTGAATAAGATCGCCTGGTTTCAAGGCTACTTTTGTTGCAATGGAACGTTCGAGTTTCTGACGGGCACTAGAGGTGTCGTCGCAAATGAAAATATCCTCTTCGCCCAAAGACATATCAGTAATTCGAATATCGCGCACCATTCTCATCACCCCTTCTGGTCCTAATGAACCCGCTTGATCTGTGCCTCGCATTCTCCTGTCGAGAGTAATGTGCTTTTCGATAATTTCCGCTCCCATCGCCACTGCGGCCACGGGCGCTGAAATACCGATGGTGTGATCTGAGTAACCAATGGTGTAATCAGCGTAATGTTTCTTTAGGAAACGGATGGTGTTCAGATTAACATTATGAGGATGTGTTGGGTATTGAGATACACAGTGTAGGATGGAAATGTTTTCGTGGTGCTTCCCAATAACGGCAAGCGCATCGTCAAGTTCCTTTCTACTTGCCATTCCTGTAGAAAGTATAATTGGTATCTGAGTTTCCGCTAAAACTTCAAGCAAAGGCAAATTAGTGAGGTCGCGAGACGCTACTTTAAGTCGGTCTGGTGTAAAGAGTTTCAGCATCGAAGTGCAGGCTGGTGCACAAAGGGTCTCCACAAAATCAAGGCCATAAGACTTGGCACATTTGTAAGCTTCAAAGTGCTCCTCATCGTTCAGTTCAAGCGCGGCACGATGCTCTCCATAGGTGGCCCCAAAGGCATTTCTACCGCTGTAGGCAGAGGCCATTTGTTCTTTAGAAAGCTCTTGGTTTAAGTCGCGTTTAGTGAGTTTAACGGCGTCCATCCCTTTTAGTTTCAGACCAAATAAGTCCTCCTTAACAGGCAAGGCCATCAATTCAATAATGAGTTTGGCCACATCCACAGATCCGTTGTGGTTCTGCCCAATTTCCCCAATGATATAGGTATGCTTTGCTTGACTCATTTGCTGTATTTAAGTTTGTTTTCGTTCATTTTTCTAAGTTCATCAGGCCGCTCGGCAAGATAAGGTTTCAAGTCGCTCAAAAGAATTTGCTTGTCCCCTTTGTACAAGTCGGAATAGATTTTTTGAGCTGTCTCAAAATCTTGCGGGTCATCAATGGTTAACCTCAGGTCTTCAAGACCCTTAAGCTGATTGCCAATCTCAAGCCAATGCAAAGAGAACAGCTCGGGATGACCGTATATAAAGTTGGTAACGTGCTCTCTGTAGAACGCGGTGGGTTTTTGAGCATAGGCTTTTTCCAAGGCACTTAAGCTTACCCTTTCGGCGAATAAACCATAATGCGTTCGAATGGTAGGCAAGTTGTCTACTTGATAAGAGATGTAGTCTGCATCTGCATCTGCGTCAATAAGGTCTTGAACAAACTGAGTTTGTAGGAAAGGATTATCAGAGCAAACTCTAATAATGTTATCAATGCCAAAGGCTTGTGCAGCTTTCATGCTTCGCTCGAGCACATCGTTTTCACTTCCTCGAAAGAATTCAATGCCTTTGTACCTTTCTGTAAATTCCTCCAATGAAGCGTCTGCGCTTGATGTACTGGTGGCAAGCACCAAAGGCACATTTGGAAAGTGTGTACAGAGTTGTGATAACATGATGTCAAGAATGCACTCTTTCTTGTAGAACGGACTGAGTATTTTATTCGGAAGTCGAGTTGAGCCGGTTCGCGCTTGAACGATGAATCCTGTCATTTTTAGCAATTGTTTCAGCAAAGATACCAAATAGCCTAGGCATTTAAAGGCTTTGAATGAAATAGCTTCGAGCTTGTGTCTTTAAAATCAATGGAATAATAAATTATGTTTAAATGTGAATTTTAGGGGTGAAATGGGCTGAACTTGTATTAGATTTGCAGCGCTGAAAAACAACACAATGCTTAAACACCTGCTAGCGGTCTATTTCGCTGGCCTTTCAATGATTTCCTCTGCACAGTTGTGCGATGTGAATGTGTACTTTAACCAAAGTAGTAATAACCTCATTGGTTTTTTTAGTGCTCAGGTAGATAGTCATTGTGAAGTGCTATCATACTATTGGGATTTTGGCGATAATGCGCAATCTAGCTTAGCATCTCCCGTGCATACCTTCCCTAGTTCAGGAGTATATCTCATTTGTTTGAGTGTTGTAATGTCTCAAGATGGAGGGAATGAGATTTATAGTTATTGTGAATCGGTGGGTATTGGTATGGCTACTCCATGCTCCCTTAATGCACACCCCAATCTTCAATCAATAGACGAGACCTTATTTGCACACAGTGCCAGTACTTCAGGGATCAACACTCAAATACTTTCGCACGATTGGGATTTTGGCGATGGAGCCACGGCATCAGGAGAAGATGTTGTGCACACTTATGAGGCACTAGGTACTTACGCGGTTTGTCTGACTGTTAATGGTGTAAATGGCAATGAAACCTGCAGTGTTACGGCTTGTAAACCGCATAGCTTCGAATTAGAATTTCCTGAAATGAACGTTTTCTTTTCTTTAGAAGATTTGGGGAGTTGCGAGTTCAAAGCGAATTCTGAAACAGTGATTCCTTCAGGGGTGCTACTGGAATCTAGAACTTGGGTTTTGGATGGGGAGGAACACAACAACGAAGCCTTGGTTTTTGAATGGTCAAACCTCAATGAATCTCAAGAATTGTGTTTGCGAGAAACCTTCTCTTTTTATGGTGAACTGGAGGTTCGAGATTACTGCATTACCTTAAATGAGATCTGCCAAAGCACTGAAACCAATGTTCAACAATTGGTCTCAGAAAATGCACAAGTATTTATTGCTGGGAATGGTGGAAATCAAGCAAGGCTTGTGTCGAATCAAAGCATAGACTTGATCCAGGTTTACAGCATGGATGGAAAATTGATTTTTGAAACGCGAAGTACTGAGAATGAATACCGCTTTGTTGACTTGGCATCGGGGCATTATATTTTGCACCTCAATAAAGCTGAATCTTTACCATTAATCATTCAGAACTAGCTTGTTGAGTTCTACCTCAACAAAACATTTGTGCTCAGCGATTTTCTTGCATCCTGCACTTGAATAAAGTACATCCCGCTTGCCCAAGAGCTCGATCCTAAAAATTCAATGATGTCTCCACGATTGAAGTTCGACACTAAATCGTCAATCAAAATCATTCCATTTCCGCTAAACACTCGAATACGAGCATCTGGAGAAAGGGAGGTGCCTTTAACTTGCAGTTTCAAAACATCACCTGGACTCATAGGGTTAGGATATGCTGAAAGTTCAAGTAAGTTTTCATCACCTTGAATGAGCTCGCCTGTTTCGTTATCGGTAGTACTCAACATTGGAGGTGCCATTAAAGCGGATGGATCTCCAATGGTAATTTTACAAAACTGACCATAATCACCCACTTGGAAGGTGTCACAACCTCCTGTAAAACCTAAGAATGGCTTAACCCCTATGCGGTAAGTCTTGCCCCACTCAAGGCCTAAAGGTAGTAGGTAAAGATTGGTGCTCGGAGAATAAGTAACAATTGCTGGAGCTAAAGGAGTAAGTAAAGGATCATCGGGATCCACCTCTGCTATCTGCCATGCGTATTGGTCAGCCACATTAATGAATTCAGTAAACACAGTTGCTCCGGGGAATTGAACCGTATTGCAGTATTGATCTGTTACTCGTGTGTAAGGCAGTTGTGAAATAATTAAAAAGTCAGGTTCACTCCAAGGACCGGTTTGTCCGCAATAAGTCACTCGAACTTCAACGGTGTAAATTCTATTGTAGCGAATGCAGGCAATTTCATCCATTGAAATGGTTGACGAGGTGCTGAAATGTTGAAGCACTTCTGTTCCATTGTTGCTGGTAAATCGCCATTCAATGAGCTGGTCTGGACCTACGAAATTCACTTTTATGTTACTCGAGACACCATAAGTATTCCCTCCGTATCCGTCTTGAAGTCGAGTTGCTGGTTCTGCCTCGGTTAAGAGTGGTAGCGTTTCGCCATATCCACACCATTGACCATCAGTCATAACTTGGCAGCGCACATCATAGGACTGCCCAAAACACATGTCTTCTAATAAAGAGAGGGTGAGGTTTCCATTGTTTCCACTTACTTCAAATTCAGTAACAACACCATTGTCAATATTTGTAAACTCCCATCTTGTTCCTTGGATAAGACCATTGTATGGTGCGTAATTTCTGCGTTTAACCCATTCTGTAACACGGTACCCAAGTGGCGCGGTATCCCCAGATGGATATGGCGACCAACCCGCTCTAATTTCTGATCTAGGCAAATACCACCCACAAATACTAAAATCACCTGCCGCACCATCCACGGAATGAACACGAATGAAGTAGTCTGCGCCAACGTTAAGATCTGTTACCCAAAGTTCTTCGCCCATGTTAGCACCGTTGCTGTTTTCGCATGCAATGAGGTTCATGGCATCATCATACACATAAACAACAGCATCAAAGTTGCTGGTTTCAATACTGTATTTTGATCCTTGAGTTGAAGCTGTTGTGCTGATCCAAACATCATTATTGTCGACACCTGCGCAGGTCGCCAATCCAGAACCACTAGCGCCTAAACTTAAAGACAAAGCGTTACAGGCCGGGTTGTTTAGTAATTGCTCGAGGTAGTATGTTTCTATAATTGGAGTGGCACTAGCCGCGTCTTCTTGAGCAATAAGGGCAGAAGATAGGCATAAAAATACCAGTAGGGATAAGTATAATTGCTTCATAGTGGGTTCGGTCTTTCTGTTCAAAACAGGGTCAATCTCAGCCCAATTTAAGCAAAAAATCTATTCAACAAAAAGTAATAAGTAAACTAAATCACACTAAACCAGCAGTCTTACACTTGCTCACAGTAGATTTGTATTCTAGAATACAGTCGCCACGAAGTTTTGCAATCTCGAGTAATGAGGTTTCTCCATCAGCAAAACTCAGGAAATGAAGGAGTCGATGAATTTCTTCTCGAGGGTCTTCCGCAGTTACAGAATCAGGATAAAGCCCTCTTTTACCCAGCTGTGGTTCACAAAACTGAACGGCGTTAAAATACAGGTCGTTAAGCTCTAATCCATGAGCAATGGCTTCATATAAATCAACGGTTTGCAAGAGGTGCTCAAAGCTGATAAAGTCTTTGTTGTCGGCACTGGTGTGGTATTCCTTGAACTGCTGATAAGGTGTTCTCATCAAACTGCCCACGGGTAAATTGAAACCAGGAGAGCAATATTGACGTTCATCGCTGCCGCCAACAGAAAAAGGAATCGACTTGTAATCGTCTGCTTTATGTTCAAGCACATGCAAGGCCATTTCATCTACCAAAGCAGCATTTCGCTTGGAGCTTTTGTAAGTTGGAATGCCACGGTCGCCGCAGCAAGTAAGCACATAACCGGCCTCTAGTTTTTCTTTCAAAGCGGCTCCTTCCTTTGCGAGGTAGGCAATCACTCCAATGGTTTCTGGAGCGAAAAGAAAACGGTAGGTGTATTTTCTGTTCGGAAGCTGCTTTAAACGGCGATAGAGCATGAGGGCAGCTAGCGGACCGCTTAACTCGTTGTTGGCCATGCTAGGGTGACAGATATACGTACTGTACAAAATCTCTTTTCCGCTTGAGCCGGGCAAGGTGGCTTCAGCATAATTCAAAACACCATCAAAAAGTTCGCTGTCAATCACCACTTTATAAGTGCCCTCTTCCAATGCTAGAAAGTCATTGTGCGACATGCAGAAGCCCCATTTTTCTTTGTAGTAAGAGGTAACATAGGGAATCACATCAGGCTGAGATGCTAAAGTGTAGATATGTGCTTTCAGCTCGCTTAAACTCATTTCCTGGTTTATGGGAGCTGAGTAATTTAAAACGTGAAGGTTGTTCTGTTTGAAGTGGGCAATTTTGTCGCCGTTCGGACAAATGATATAGGCATCCCTGATGGCCCACTCCTTTGGGATCGTCCAATCAAAAACCTCCGTACCCGAGGGGATTGAAGTGTGCTTCAAATCCATCTCTTTTTCGAGTAGGGCTAGACTTTCGCGCACTCCTTCGCCTGTAAGCGATCTGCAAATTGGCCAGAGTTGGTCAAAATACGATTCAACAAGCCTTAATTCTTCTTCACGATTCAATTGCATTCCACTTGATGATTTCGTCTTCTTCAATTGTTTTTACAGCTACTTTGCCTACTACTTGGTCAATATCTTTTGGACTTACTCCCTTCGCAGGGCGCTTCCAAGTGAGGTCTGAACGTTCAATGATTTTTCCTTGAGGAATTTCTTTTGCGGCCACCAAACTTCTTCTCGCATTTGCTCTTGCTGGAGCCTCATCTTCCAAAGCCCTTACTTCAAAGCTGCCCAACAATTCAAAACTGCGGTCCATCAGTTGATTAAAGTGCTTCATGTCTTCCTTGTCCATGGCGTGGTAATGATCGTTTCCAGGAAGACTTTTGTCGTGGGTAAAGTGTTTTTCAATCACTGCGGCACCAAGTAAAGTAGCCATCTTCATCACCTCCATGTCTTTGGGCAGGGTGTGGTCTGAATAGCCAGGGATGTGTTCTGGGAAATGACGAATCAAGGACTTTATCATCCCCAAATTGGCATTCGCATCAGGCGTTGGGTAATTCAAAACACAGTGCATCAAACACAATTGATTGCCTTTTTTCGTAATGGCTTCAACGGCTTGGTGAATTTCCCAGAGGTAACTTGCTCCGGTTGAAAGGATCATGGGCTTACCAAAATCACACATGATTTCGATAAAAGGAATGTTGGTTAAATCTGAGCTCGACACCTTGAAAATGGGCATCAAATCATTCAAAAAATGAGCCGATTCAACATCAAATGGAGTAGACATGAATTCAATGCCTGCCGTTTCGCAGTAACGCGCAAGTTGCTCGTATTCCTTTTTCCAAAAAGAGTCGTATTTCTTGAACAACTCAAACTGACTCTGAGTAGGTTCTTTAGTGATGTCCCAGTAGTACGGACTATCTTTCGAAGCAATGGTCTCGGCCTTGTAGGTTTGAAATTTGATGGCGTGAGCTCCTCCTTCCGCGGCCTCATCAATCAATCTTTTCGCAAGGTCCATTGAGCCTTCGTGGTTTACTCCAGCCTCTGCAATCACGTAAGGTCTGCGAAGATCATTGGGCGAATATGTATTTAAGAAATCAAGTATTTTCATGGCTTATTGCTTGCTCCAGAATGCATCCACTTGTTGGCGAAAGCGCTCTGGGGTGTGGTAGTCTTTTGTAAGTTGATGACTAAATTTCATCATTTTCGAGCGATCCTCATCACTCAAAGAAATAAAACGTTTTATGGCGAGTGCTAGTCCAGCAACGCTATCTTCTTTGGCAATGTAGCCGTTCTCTTCGTGATGCACAAATAGGTGAGTTCTGCCTACTGGGCGAGCAATGATGGCATTACCCGCGGCCATGGCTTCATTCATGGCTAAACTAGGGAAGTTTTCATGGTCTTGGCATGAAATATATGCCATAGACGCATTCAATAAGGGCGAAATGTCTTCTGTTGGAGGAAGGAATTCAACGAGTTCTCCGAGAGCAGAAGCGTCAATTTTCGCCTTGATCTTGGCTTCTTCCGGACCTTTCCCAACCATTAAGAATTTCCATTCCGCGAAATCAAAACCAGATTCAAAAAGCGAAATAATGGCATCCACAAACATGCCTGGTTGCTTGTATGGGGCAAAAGCAGAGGCGAAAACGATTTGCTTTTTCTTATTTTCTGCCGGACTAAAGCGGGTGGCGTCACAATAACGGCTATCGATAACCGCCACTTCTGGCTTAGGATTGATCCAATCTTGAGCGGCCATAAAAGCGGGGATGTCGTCGTACCAAGAAAGAATGCCTTTGAATTTAATTTCGCGGAAGAGTCTTCCATACTTCTCGCGGTCTCGTTTGTAGCGCGATTCATCGTCACGAGAAAAGGCCATGGGAATAGCGTTGTAGGTGACTGTGAATAAGAGGCGTTTGATGCGTTTTTGAGCTTCTTCTAAAAGCGAAAGCTCTTCTTCGCTAGCATAAGTGAGCACATGGAACAGTTCCGGTTTAAGTCTGATCAAGGCTAAACGCATGTCCAAACGCTCGTGCAATGTTTTGAAGCGGTGATTTCTTGTTTTGAGAATCATCACTCGGTCAAGAGGTACTTGAAAGCCATACAAGATGCTTTTTAATCGCTCTGCATCGTCGGTCTTAATCAAATACCAAAGCTCATTTTCTTGATGTTCAGCATGCTGGTAATCGCGAAAAAACATGGGGAAAAAGAAGTGCGGCCCCCTTTTGGCTTTGAGGGTATTGATGCTTTGAAAAAGGACAATTCTTTTGCTCATGCTTTAGCTTGTTAGGGCCTTCACGCAGGATAATATTTGCGCTTGGTTTTTCTCAGAACTTAGCTCCATAGCATGCTGATTGGCTGCTTGTTTAAAACCCAGTATGTTTTCTCGATTTAGGGTTTGAATGGCTTTTGTAAACGAAGCTGAACTATAGTCTTCACTCACTATTCCCAGGTTGAAGTTGCGAACAATACGGGCCATTTCTTGATTGGGTGAAACAACAATGGCCAAGCGCGCTTGAATATACTCAAACAATTTATTGGGCAAGGCCATTTGGTAATTGAAGTTCACGGGCTCTAAGAGAAATACACCTGCGTCATAGGTGTTAATGAAGGAGATGATTTGATC
>Ga0209652_1000406_pt1 | contig 36915 bp, 36 predicted proteins | sample SaaInl74LU_5_DNA_FD_184641 | JGI IMG/M metagenome (GOLD analysis project Ga0209652, IMG submission 184641) | Marine microbial communities from expanding oxygen minimum zones in the Saanich Inlet - ESP_74LU_5_DNA (SPAdes) (version 2) | ecosystem: Environmental > Aquatic > Marine > Intertidal zone... | reverse complement strand
AGGTAATATCGCGGGTATGGCGATCGCTGCTAAAGCGACCGGTCGTACTATCCCTGAGACAGGCACTACGATTTTCCGTCCTAACTACACGCCAGTAACGTTTGGCGCGATGGTCGGCCGCGATCGTGGCGAGCTGTTCGATCCAAAGCGTTACACCGCTATGCACAAGTGGCACGTTGAGAACGGTGCGCTGTTTGAAGACGTGGGTCAGTGGAAACGTCCTTGGTATTTCCCGAAAGCGGGCGAAACGATGCAACAGGCTCTGGATCGTGAATGTAAAGCGACGCGCGAATCTGTTGGTATTCTGGATGCGTCTACCCTCGGTAAGATCGATATTCAGGGTAAGGACGCACGTGAGTTCCTCGGCCGAGTTTACACCAATGCGTGGGCGAAACTGGCCGTTGGCAAGTGTCGCTACGGTCTGATGTGTGGCGAAGATGGTATGGTGTTCGATGATGGTGTGACCTCTTGCCTGGGTGAGAATCACTTCATTATGACCACCACCACAGGTGGCGCAGCTCGTGTTTATGAGTGGTTGGAACTTTATCATCAAACTGAATGGCCAGAGCTTGAGGTCTACTTCAATACGGTAACTGACCACTGGTCCACTATGACAATCTCAGGTCCGAATGCACGTAATCTGCTGCAAGAGTTGACCGATTACGATGTATCGAAAGAGAACCTCGGTTTCATGGATTGGCGTGAAATGAAGGTCGCAGGTGTTCCCGCCCGCGTTTTCCGTATCTCCTTCACGGGCGAATTGTCATTTGAGATCAACGTTCAGGCGAACTTCGGTCTGCACGTTTGGGAGAAACTGTTCGAGCACGGTGCCAAGTACAACCTAACGCCATATGGCACAGAGACTATGCACATTTTGCGTGCGGAGAAGGGCTTCATTATCGCAGGACAGGATACTGACGGCTCTGTACACCCTTACGATCTGGGTATGGGTTGGGCTGTATCACAGCAGAAACCGTTCAGCTTTATCGGTAAGCGCGGTATGGCCCGCGAAGACTGTGTGCGTGAACAGCGTAAACAGTTGGTCGGCCTTAAAACCACCGATCCAACGATCGTGTTGCCAGAGGGTGCGCAGGGTGTGTTTGATCCGAAAGCACCAATTCCGATGCCGATGGTGGGTCACATCACATCGAGCTACTGGAGTGCCAATCTGGGCCACAGTATCGCGATGGGTCTGGTTAAAGGAGGTCTCGATCGCATGGGTGAGAAGGTCTACTACCCGCTGGCTGATGGTCGCGTAGTAGAAGCTGAAATTTGTAGTCCGATCTTCCTGGATCCTAAAGGGGAGCGTCAAAATGTCTGACACTAATACCGTAGCAATCATGAACCAGGTGCCGGATGCCGCTGCTGGTGTGCGTGCTGAATCTCCACTGCATCACGCGGACCTCGCAACTCGGGCACAGAAGGGCGCGACGAGCGGTGGCGTTCACTTCCGTGAACTGGGACTGATGGGTCATCTGACGCTGCGTTGCGACCCTAAAAATACCGAGCTGACCGGCGCCGCTGCGCGGGTTCTGGGTGTGGAACTGCCAATCCAGCCCCTCACTAGCGTTGAATCAGGCAGCACTATCGTGCGTTGGATCTCGCCTGACGAGTGGCTCATCACGCTGCCGAATGATCAGGCGTTTGAGCTGGAGACAGGTTTTCGTGCTGAGATGAGCGGCCACTATTCGCTGGTTAACAGTAGTGGCGGTCTTACGGTTTTCAAACTCAGCGGCGACAAGGTCGTTGATCTTCTGAAGAAGTCGACACCGGTTGATCTGCATGATTCGGAGTTTCCGGTCGGCAAAGTGGTATCTACCGTGTTTGCGAAGTCAGGTGCGACGATTCGTCGCACAGGTGCAACCGAGTTTGAACTCGTAGTGCGCCGTAGCTTTGCTGATTACCTCTGGCTGTGGATTCAGAGTGCCAGCCAAGAGTTTGGTCTCGTAGTAGAGGCCTAATGACCCTCAGCCCGGGGCGGCGTTTGTTTGCCAGTCACATTGGCACGTGCCGCGCTGGGTGAAACCCCAAAGGCGTCTTTGTAGCAGTTACTGAAGTGGCTTGTACTAACAAAGCCACTCGCTAGCGCTACGTTAGTAATGGACTCATTGGTTTGGGTCAGCAAGCGACGCGCGTGCGCGAGGCGAAGCTCAAGGTAGTACCGCGATGGACTGCTATCCAAATGGGCATGAAAGAGGCGCTCCATCTGGCGGCGTGATACTTCGCTAAGCTCAGCTAGCTCAATCAAGGTCAAAGGCTCATCGATGTTCTTGCGCATCAATTCCATAATACCGCGCAGTACTTCCGGTAGGGTCGGATCGTCGCCCATTTGAAGTGGTATTGCATCTCGACTCTCTGCACCCTGATCGCAACTTAGCACCTCGCGGACCGCGCGAACGAGCTCAGCTCCTTTGAGCTGATTAATGAGCTTCAACATCATCTCAAGTGCGCTGCTTGGACCTGAGCAGGTGGCGCGTTGCGGCGCAATCACTAAGGTGTTGCGAGACACGCTTACACTCGGGAAAGTCTCCCTCATGAAAGCATGATTATCCGGGTGCACTGCACACTCTTGATTCTCAATTAGGCCAGCATGAGCGAGTGCGACCGCGCCGTTCCAAAGTCCGCCCAGCGTTACTCCTAGTTTCTCGGCCGAGCGCAAACAGGTGCTGAGTTTAGTGTTGGCGGTGAGTGAACAACGGAAACCGCCACACACAATTAAAATATCCAGCTCGCCTCGGTGTTGAATCGGTACATTATCAATCACGTCATCGGTGGAGATATTGATACCTAAATCGCTCACCACGACGCGCGAGTCGATACCAAAGGTCGTGTATTCGAAGAGTGAATTTGCAGAGACCAAATTTGCCGTTACCAGTGCATCAAGAGCCCCAGTGAACGCGACCAGAGAGAAGTGGGGCTGCAAAATGAATCCAACGCGAACCACCCTTGGGGCGGCTGGCAGGGGGTTAGATGAGGACTCAGCTTTAGAGTTTGAGTGCTGACCCATTCACTACTCCAACGACTGTAGAAAATGAAAAATAAGTACAGGGTGAGTTTACCGTAATTTTGCTCAGACGCCATGTTAGGGTAAGTTGTTTGCCCAATACTCGGCGCGCTATGGGCAATAAGAGTGACGTTTTTGGAACAGATTTTGTCGGTTCTTAACACTAACATCGAACAATCGAAGTAACTCCAACCAGTAGGTGAAAAATGAACGCGGCTGAACTGCATAAAGATTCGATCATCATTGATGGTCTCGTTTGCGGCAAAATGAATGTGGAACTGTTCGAAGATATGCGCAGGGGTGGCGTAACCACCGCTAGTTGTACTATGGCGTTCTGGGACGACTTCAAAGGTACAGTGAACAACATTGCTGCAGTAAACCGCATCATCAATGAGAATTCCGACTGGATGACCAAGATCCGTACGGCAGCCGATATTCGCAAAGCTAAAGCGGAAGATAAGGTCGGCGTGCTGATGAGCTTCCAGAACGCTTACGCTTACGAAGATCAGCTTAACTACGTGCAGATATTCAAAGAGCTGGGCGTGGGTATCACGCAACTGTGTTACAACACCCAGAACCTTGTTGGTACGGGTTGTTATGAGCGTGATGGCGGGCTATCGGACTACGGCCGTGAAGTGATGTGGGAGATGAACCGAGTTGGCGTGTTGGTCGATCTGTCGCACGTCGGTGCTAAGACATCGGAAGAGGCGATCTTAGAGTCGAAGAAGCCTGTGGCTTACTCACACTGCCTGCCGAGCGGCCTCAAAGATCATCCGCGTAATAAGTCGGATGAAGAGCTTAAGTTTATTGCTGATCATGGTGGCTTCGTCGGCGTAACCATGTTTGCACCTTTCCTTAAAAACGGTATCAACTCAACGATCGAAGATTATGTTGAAGCGATTCGTTACGTTTATAACATCGTCGGCGAAGACTCTATCGGCATAGGTACAGACTTCACTCAGGGGCAGGATCAGGCCTTCTTTGAGTACCTTACCCATGACAAAGGCTATGCGCGTCGACTCACTAATTTCGGTAAGATCATCAATCCAGAGGGTATTCGTACTTTGGGTGAGTTTCCAAATCTCACCGAGGCGTTGCTCAAGGATGGTTTCAGCGAGACTCAGGTCCGTAAAATTATGGGTGAGAACTGGGTTCGTCTACTGGAAGATGTTTGGGGCGAATAATTATCCCAGGCAACTTCGTTTAAGTGAAAGCGCGCATCTATATGTGCGCTTTTTTATTGCCTAGATCAAAGGTATGTGGCGCGCGCACGGCCCGCTTGAGCGACGGTTGGTCGCGTTTTCGGAGCAATTAGTGTCGCATTTAGCGAAACCGGTAGCATACCTGCTCCATATACTGGTTTGGCTAAAGATCTAAAATTTTTTTGAGAGTAAACGATGAGCCACCACGCACCTGAGATGCCAATCCAAGTTGATGACGAGACTGGCGTATGGACAACCGATGCGCTGCCAATGCTGTATGTGCCGCGTCACTTTTTCGTAAACAACCATATGGGTATCGAAGAGGAGATCGGGGCTGAGCGCTATGCAGAGATCCTCTATAAAGCGGGTTATAAATCGGCCTATTACTGGTGCGAGAAAGAGGCTGAAGCTCATGGCATCAGCGGCGCGGATGTCTTTCATCATTACATGAAGCGTCTATCTCAGCGCGGCTGGGGTTTCTTTATCACCGAGGCGCTGGATCTCGAAAAAGGGACAGCACGTGTGCGGTTGGAAAACTCTGCGTTTGTTTACCAATACGGTAAAGTTAATCGTAAGGTTGATTACATGTTCACTGGCTGGTTCGCTGGAGCAATGGATCAGATCGCAGAGAGCCTAGGTTACCCAGTGCGTACCCGTGCAGTACAGACGCAGAGTGCTGCAGAAGATGGCTGCGACTTCGGTATTTTCGAAGTAGCGCCGCTTTAATAACAAGAAACAGATGTGCCGTACGACGCAGCGGCACAGCGTGACAACAGTTGGAGTGAACCATGTCGCAGTACGATGCACTGTTCCAGCCTTTGAACATAAATAAACTGACGATCCGTAACCGAATTGTCAGTACCGCGCATGCTGAGGTGTACGCAACCGACGGCGGTATGACAACCGATCGTTACGTTAAATATTATGAAGAGAAGGCCAAAGGCGGTTGTGGTCTCTGTATCTGCGGTGGTTCAAGCACCGTAGCGATTGATAGTCCGCAAAGCTGGTGGAGCTCGGTCAATCTATCCACGGATCGAATTATTCCTCACTTCCAGAATCTTGCCGACGCTGTGCACAAGCATGGCGGCAAGATCATGATTCAGATAACGCATATGGGTCGTCGTTCACGCTGGGATGGTGAAAACTGGCCAAACCTAATGTCTCCTTCAGGTATCCGTGAGCCGGTTCACCGTGCCACCTGTAAGACCATTGAAGAGGAGGAGATCTGGCGCGTTATCGGCGACTTTGCCAAGGCCGCTGTACGTGCAAAAGAGGGTGGCCTAGATGGTGTAGAACTCTCTGCTGTGCATCAGCACATGATTGACCAGTTCTGGTCGCCGCGCGTTAACAAGCGTACTGATGAGTGGGGTGGTACCTTTGAAGGCCGTATGAAGTTCGGCCTAGAGGTCGCGAAGGCGGTGCGTGAAGCCGTCGGTCCCGATTTTGTGGTCGGTATGCGTATTGTCGGCGATGAGTTTCATCCAGATGGTCTCAACCATGAAGATATGAAACAGATTGCTGCTTACTATGATGCGACGGGACTCATCGATTATTTCGGTGTGGTCGGCTCAGGCTGTGATACGCATAACACCCTAGCAAACGTTATACCGAACATGAGTTATCCGCCGGAGCCCTTCCTGCACCTAGCAGCGGGCATCAAAGAGGTGGTCTCTGTGCCTGTTATCCACGCGCAGAATATTAAAGATCCGAATCAGGCACAGCGTATCCTTGAAGGGGGCTATGTCGATTTCGTGGGTATGACACGAGCACACATTGCTGATCCGCACTTTATTGCCAAGGTTAAAGCGGATCAGGTTGATCAGATTCGTCAGTGTGTTGGCGCTAACTACTGTATCGACCGTCAGTATATGGGTCTGGACGTGCTCTGTATCCAGAACGCCGCGACTTCGCGCGAGTATATGGGTGTGCCGCATATTATCGAGAAAACGACCGGCCCGATCCGCAAGGTTGTGGTTGTCGGCGGTGGCCCTGGTGGTTTGGAAGCGGCGCGCGTTGCGGCAGAGCGTGGTCACCAGGTCACCCTGCTAGAGCGTAGTGCTGAGTTGGGCGGGCAGATAACGATCGCCGCTAAAGCGCCACAGCGTGATCAAATGGCCGGTATTACTCGCTGGTTGGCGATGGAGATCGATCGTTTGGGTGTTGATGTGCGTCTTAACACCAGCGCTGACGCCGATATGATCCGCGGGCTGAACCCCGATGTCTGTATTTTGGCTACGGGTGGTCGCCCATTCCTTGAGCAGAACCCGCACTGGGGTGCTGCCGAAGGTCTGGTTGTTTCAAGCTGGGATATCCTCAATGGCGTGGTAGAACCGGGCAAAAACGTGCTGATCTACGACACCATCTGTGAGTTCTCGGGGATGTCAGCCGCTGACTATCTTAGCTCTAAAGGCTCTACGGTTGAGCTGGTGACCGACGATATCAAACCGGGTGTTGGTATCGGTGGTACTACCTTCCCAACTTATTACCGTAGCCTCTATGAGAAAGAGGTCATCATGACCTCCGACTTGTTGCTCGAGAAAGTCTACCGCGAAGGCGATAAGCTGGTTGCGGTGCTTGAGAACGAGTACACCGGTCAGCAGGAGGAGCGTGTTGTTGACCAGATCGTCGTTGAGAACGGTACGCGTCCGAACGAGGAGCTCTACTACGCCCTCAAAGCAGAATCGCGTAATAAGGGTCAGATCGACAACGAGACGCTGTTCGCGATCCAGCCACAGCCTGTGTTGAGTGAGGCGGGTGAGGGTATGATCCTGTGGCGCTTGGGTGACTGTGTGTCTCAGCGAAACACGCATGCGGCGATCTACGATGCTCTGCGTCTGTGTAAAGATCTCTGATCGGCCAAGGCTCTGTGCGCTGCGGCATCTGCGCGGCGTACAGACCTCGTTTACCCCTAGCTTGATTCAAGAGGTCGTCTGATGATCCTCGATACATTAATCCCCGCTCTGCTTCTGATAGCACTACTTTTAGCCGCAGTTGGCGGGGTTAAACGCATCAGTTTATGGCGTGCTGGCCAGCCTGAGAAGGTAAACCTCATTGGTGGCCTGCTTGCTATACCGCGCCGCTATCTGGTGGATCTGCACCATGTCGTTGAGCGTGACAAATACATCTCCAAAACTCACGTCGCAACAGCGGGTGGCTTTGTACTGTCGATGGTACTGATCCTTGCGGTTTACCTCTTGGGTCTTGAGAGCCGTCTGCTCAGCTATGCGCTACTGGGCGCAACGGCACTGATGTTTACCGGTGCATTCTTCGTCTGGAAACGCCGCCTTAATCCGCCTTCGCGTCTGTCGAAGGGTCCCTGGATGCGCCTGCCAAAGAGCTTACTGATGTTCTCGGTAACCTTCTTTATTGCCACGCTTCCTGCTGCGGGCCTAGTCCCTGAGGGCGCTCTATCACAAGGTGCGGGTTGGGTGTTGGCGCTCATTCTTGCTGCCGGGATCGTCTGGGGGCTGGGCGAGTTGGTGTGCGGAATGGCCTGGGGTGGACCGATGAAGCACGCCTTCGCTGGCGCGCTGCATCTAGCGTTTCACCGTCGCCCAGAGCGTTTTGGTGGCGGTCGCTCTACCGGTCTGAAAGCGGTCGATCTGAAAGCTGACAAACTCGGGGTAGACAAGCCAACTGACTTCAAATGGAATCAGCTGCTTGGATTCGACGCCTGCGTGCAGTGTGGTAAATGTGAGGCGATGTGTCCGGCATTTGCCGCAGGTCAACCGCTTAACCCTAAAAAGTTGATTCAGGATATGGTTGTTGGCTTGGCGGGTGGCTCCGACGCAAAGTTTGCCGGCTCGCCCTATCCCGGGATTGAAGTAGGCAAGGCTACGGGTGGTCCGAATCAGTCCATCACTACAGGTTTAGTCAGCCCAGACACGCTCTGGTCGTGTACCACCTGTCGAGCCTGTGTTGAAGAGTGTCCGATGATGATCGAGCACGTTGATGCTATCGTTGATATGCGCCGTTTCCTGACACTGGAGAAGGGGCAGACACCTAACAAGGGTGCCGAAGTTCTGGAGAACCTAATAGCAACGGACAACCCGAACGGATTTAATCCTGGTAACCGCATGAACTGGGCAGCGGATCAGAATCTGCGCCTGATGTCAGACGTTAAAGAGGCCGATGTACTCTTCTGGGTCTCTGATGGTGCCTTCGATATGCGCAGTCAGCGCATCCTGCGTGCTTTCGTGAAGGTGCTGAAAGCCGCTAAGGTCGATTTTGCTGTGCTTGGTGATGAGGAGCGTGACTCGGGTGACGTGGCTCGCCGTCTGGGTGATGACGCGACTTTCCAGTCACTGGCTGCGCGTAACATTGCTGTGCTGCAGAAATACCAATTTAAGACGATCGTAACCACCGACCCGCATGCGTTCCACTGTCTCAAAAACGAGTATCCGGAGCTGTACCCTGCGGGTAATAAGGTTGATTACCAGGTAATGCATCACACAACCTTTATTAACGAGTTGGTTAAGGCTGGAAGCCTCAATCTGAGCTCCTATAACGGCGGTACGGTTACCTACCATGATCCTTGTTACCTCGGACGCTACAATGGTGAGTACGACTCGCCCCGCGAGTTGTTGGCTAGCCTAGGTATCCAGCTGGCAGAGATGGAGCGCTCTGGCTTCCGTTCACGCTGCTGTGGTGGCGGTGGAGGAGCACCGATCACGGATGTGCCGGGTGAACGTCGTATTGCTGATATGCGAATGGCGGAGATCCGTGAAGTGGGTGCGCAGACAGTCGCTGTCGGCTGTCAGCAGTGTACAGCGATGCTCGAGGGTGTTGTCGAAGATCGAGCAGAAGTCATGGATATCGCTGAGATGGTTGCCGCCGCGCTGGTAGAGGAGGTCGCGTAATGAGCGATGAGATCATTCGCCGTGATCCGCGAGCTGAGTGGATAGCGCGTAACCGCCTGCATCCACTGCACGCGGCTATGGTAGAGCAGGGTGCTGTTGAGGTGCGGGGACCATCGGGTCTGATTCGTCGCAATCCTCACGCTGTCGGCTTTATCGGCCCCAATGGTATCAAACGTATAGATCGCCTTAACGGTAACTCCCAAGCAGCGGGCGGCTCGCGTCGCAGCGCAGCTAAAGCGGTTGAGTTACCGCTGCATAAGGTCGAGTCGCCTGAGTACTATATCGCTGTAGTGCCCGATCTTGTCGGTGGACGATTGACCGCACATGACAAAGATGTGCTGGGTCAGGCGCATCAGTTGATCGCGGCTCTCAACGCGACAGGTGCCGTTAACGGCGCTGTGGTGGCGATAACCTTTGGTGACTGTCGCGAAGATGGCTTCGATAAAGCCGGTGCAGATCGGTTGTTGCAGTTCAGTGAAGCCGTCTTTGACGGCTATGCACCCGAAGCACGTATCGCTGCGCTGGAGCAGGTCGAGAAGAGCCTTGCACCACGGTTCTGGTTATTCCCGGATAGCGTCGCAGGCGGCTTTGAAGTGGGGCTGCGTCTGGCTGCACGTCTAGATGAGCGTCCGCTGACTCAGGCCTGGCAGGTGGGTCTACAGACAACGATCTGTCGGGGTGCCGGTGGTACAAGTGATATTAGTCGTCCAACTGAGCGCTTCCTTTTGTTAACCCCCGAGTGCGCCAATCCCGTTGATGAGACGCGTCACGAAGCGCTCGCGCTTGATCCTATCGATCGGCCTGATGTTGCCCCGGCGCTAGAGGACCTCGGTCAGGTCGCTGTGGACCCCAACTCAGTTGCGCTGGGTGAAGCAGAATTTATTCTTTCAGCCGGTAACGGTATTCATAATTGGGAAAACTTCCATCGAGCTGCTGAGGTTTTAGGTGCCACCGAAGCGGGGAGTCGTGTAGTTGTTGATGACGGCTACTTGCCGCGCTTCCGTCAGGTAGGGGCTTCAGGTACCTGGGTTACAGCACGAGTGTATATCGCTGTGGGAATATCTGGTGCAGTACAGCATCTGCAGGGCATAGCGCAGTGCGACAAGGTCGTTGCGGTGAATACCGATGTCGGTTGTGACATGGTAAAACGCGCGGCATTGAGCGTCATTGATGATGGCGACGAAGTGCTCTCTGAATTGATCGAATTAGTGCAAAAATATCGCCAAGGGGAGGTGACTGATGCAGCCTAAAGTCAGCGCTGATCTGCGAGTTGTCGCTCTAGTTTCTGTGGGAAAACATCCGAGTTCTGGGCGCGCGCGACGGGCTGATCAAGATGCCCGTGCCGTAGAGATGGGGCTACGACTCACTCCTCAAGCGCTTGAAGTTATTCACGCAGGTGACTCATCGAATTCGGTATTGCGAGACTATGCTGGCATGGGATTGCAGGCGGTAAAAGTGTTAGAGCAACCACCGCAAGCGGATGTTTTACCTGCCTTGGTTGAGTATCTTGGTGCTAGCTTGCCAGATATCATAATGACTGGTGTTCGTGCGGAGAGCGGTGAATCATCTGGTATGACACCTTACCTGTTGAGTGAAAAACTGGGTATTCCTGTGGTAACTGGTATCGCTGAGATCCGTTCCGTATCCCAGGGCTATGCAGAGGTGCTGCAGGCGCTTCCTCGCGGCCAGCGGCGTGCTCTGCGGGTACAACTACCCTTTATCGCTTCAGTTGACTCTGCAGCTATGCCAGCGCGCCAGAGCGCCTACGGGGCCGCGATGCGAGCGCAGGTAGAAGCTGAGCAAGTCAGTATCGAGGTTGTAGACTCCGTTCGCGCAAGCTGGGAAGAGACACCCGCTCGCAAACGTCCAAAGCGTCTCAAAGTGGTCAAGGCTAAGACGGCAGCCGACCGCTTTAAGGCCGCGACGGCTAAGGCGACAGGGGATGGCGGCGCAGTGATGCGCGACGAGTCCGCAGCGGAAAAAGCTAAAGCGATTTTCGATCTGTTAGTTGAAGAGGGTGTACTGCGCTAGGCGCAGATACATCTCGTCGCTCACTTTTGGTGTTTTTAGGTCTGCTCTCAAGTGCTAATCTTTAACGAACAATCCGAAATTTATTGGGCGGAGATCAATCACCATGATGTTTGCTGATCTTGTAGATTTAGAGGATCTAGCGGGACAACTCAAGACTCTGGGTGTTGATGTTGCGGTGGATGCTGAGCCTGCGGTTATCAGTGCCGCAATGACTCGCTGGCTATCAACAGCTTCGAGCGATCAGGTCACTCAGGCTCGAGTGCATCTTGGCGAATTCGTGGCTGCATCTGAGGGGTTGATCTTGCCCGCGGCTAAGGCGCTGTTGGAGTCTTTGATTACAGAGATCTCCTCACACCAATAACGGTACTGATCGTTCGATATAGACATCGATGCACAGGTAGGTGGCTGAAATGACTGCAACCCTCGGAATCTTAGGAGTCGGCCATCTAGCGAGCTACGTAGTGGCGGGTCTGCGTAACGCCAGAGATGATCGAAAAATTATATTGTCGCCGCGAAACCAGCAGCGCCAGCAGATGCTGGTTAAAAGCTATGGCTGCGAAGGGGCAAACTCAAATCAAGAAGTTGTCGACACTGCAGATATTCTATTGCTTTGCGTGCGTCCGCAACAGCTCGAAAATCTACTTGAATCGGTGAAGTTTTCGCCCGGTCAGCTCGTTGTCTCCTGTATTGCAGGTGTACCTCTGGCGCAGTTACAGCGTCAATTGAGAGATCAGACTGTAGTACGAACGATGCCATTGGCTTGTGCTGAAGTCGGGCAGGGAGCCGTACCGGTCTATCCTTCAAATGCACAGGCAACTGAACTTCTTAGAAGACTCGGAACTCTGGTTGAGTTGAACTCAGAAGCGGAATTTGAGTTGGCAACTGTCGCTGCCTGTATGAACGGTTGGATGTTCAGTTATTTTGATCATTTGACCCACTGGTATCAAAACCAAGGGTTGGAACCCGCCAAAGCCAGAGAGTTAGTGCTTGCATCGGTGAATGGGGCGGTTGCACTGGCCATTGCAAGGCCTGAACGGGGCTTGGGAGCTATCAGCGATAGCATTGCTACGGATGGTACCTACACTAAGCTGGGTCTGGATCTGTTGCAACAGCGCGGTGCTTTTGAGCCCTGGAGTGAAGCCTGCGATGCGGTTGAAGCAGCGCTGACACCTACTCATCCAAGCGCTTAAATTTACTAGCCTATTCCCTCATAACTCTCGCATCAGCCGCAAAGCATCGTAGATGGCTGCGTGGGTATTGCGTGATGAGACTGCATCACCGATTCGGTAGAGCTGAAAAGCGCCACCTTTGTTGACTTGAACTGTCTGCGGCCGAGAGTTGATCAGTTGATCGTAATCGACCTGCCCGAGATTGCTCGACAGGGGTTTGAGCTCAAAGTAGAGCTCATCGAGCGGTAGCGTTCCATGGTTGATGAGTATTTGATCGTAGACCTTCACATGCTGAGCCGAGCCGTAGTCGCTGCCTATCAGGGCATGCAGCCCGTCACTCTTTTTCTCAACGCTGATGAGTCGATAGGTGACGGTGAAACGTGTATTTAAACTCTGAAGGCTACGCATGTAAGGGACGAGATTCATGCCCATAACTTCTGGCGCAAAGCTGCGATCTGGCGTCATTATCTCAACATCAGACCCTGCTTTGGCCAGGATTTCTGCGGCTTGTAGTCCAACATGGTCGCCGGCATCATCGAAAATTAGAACACGCTGGGCTGGCTTGCAGTCACCGGCCAAAACATCCCAGCATGAGCTGACATGTTCGTTACCACTCTCTAGTATCTCTGTTTGTGGGTAGCCGCCAGTAGCGATGATGACTAGGTCTGGATTTTCGTTAATGATGTCGCTGGCTTCAGCCCAGCTGTTGTAGCGAATCTCGACCCCCAGCCGTTCACACTCTGCTAGTCGCCAGTCGATGATCGATTGCATTTCGCGGCGACGCTCGCTGCGAGCCGTCAAGGCGATCTGGCCGCCGGCGTTATTGCTCGCCTCAAACACTGTCACCTGATGGCCACGTTCAGCACTGACACGCGCTGCTTCCAGACCGGCAGGACCTGCTCCGACAATCACGACCTGTCTTTTCTGATCGGCTGGCTGGATTAGGTGCGGTTGCTGCTCTTCCCGACCGGTTGATGGGTTATGAATACAGAAGGCGGCCCCACCTTGATAGATTCGATCCAAGCAGTAGTTAGCACCTACACAGGGGCGTATCTGCTCTTCCCGGCCTTCAATCAGCTTTTTAACGAGATGAGGATCGGCCATGTGTGCCCGCGTCATACCCACTAGGTCAAGCTTCCCTTCCGCGATCGCGTACCGAGCGGTCGCAAGATCCGGAATTTTGGCTGCATGAAGGGTTGGCAAACCGGTTGCCGAACGAATTTCACCGGCGAAATCGAGGTGAGGATTATTGCGCATCCCCTGTATCGGAATAACGTCGGTCAGTCCTGCGTCAGTGTCGATATGGCCGCGAATGATGTTGAGGAAATCGACTTGGCCGGTTGCTTTCAGGATTTGTGCGATTTGCAGCCCATCCTCTTTACTCAGACCCCGATCCAATAGCTCATCAGTACAGGCCCGCACACCGATAATAAACTCATCGCCAACCCGTTGACGGATAGCTGCTAGCACGTCGAGGGTGAACTGTACGCGCTGTTCAACCGAACCGCCGTATGGCGCATCCAGCGTATTGGTCAGCGGTGACCAAAATTGGTCCATCAAATGCCCATAGGCTTCAAGCTCAATACCGTCCATTCCGCCTGCCTGCATGCGTTCTGCTGCATCTGCGTACTCAGTGATAATGCGTTGGATATCCCAGTCTTCAATCTGTTTGGGGAAAGCGCGGTGGGCGGGTTCACGTTTGTGAGACGGTGAAACAGTCGGTAACCAGTCACCTGTGTCCCAGCGGGTACGACGTCCTAGGTGAGTCAACTGGATCATAATCGCCGCGCCATGCTCGTGCACTGCATCGCAGAGGTTGCGAACGTGCGGGACTATCTCGTCGCGGTACGCCAAGAGGTTGCTAAATGCTGGTGGACTATCCTTAGAGACTGCAGCCGAGCCGGCCGTCATCGTCATTGCAATCCCACCCTTCGCTCGCTCGGCGTGGTAGGCAATGTAACGACTTGTAGGCATGCCGTCGACGGGATAGGCGGGCTCATGGGATGTTGTAATGATGCGATTGCGCAGCTCGAGGTGTTTAAGCCTGTACGGTTGTAGAAGAGGGTCCATGTCTACCTCTCTGGATTGTTATTTTTATACGGTCAAACGGATAAAAAAGGGAAGCTGTAGCGCTTCCCTTGTCATGTTTACTATCTCTAAATCAGTCGGCTCACTTCGCGAGGTTCTTTCGCGCTGTATCACTGTACCAGTTCAAGAAATTCACCAAGCCGAACTCGTAGGTTTTTGAATACGGCCCTGGACGATAAGCCACGGAGTTTATGCCTCTCTGGTTCTCTTCACCCAGGCGGCGATCTTGGTCATTGGTTGCATCCCATACCGCGCGGATGCGCTCTGGATCGTAATCGACGCCCTCAACAGCATCCTTGTGAACGAACCACTTGGTAGTGACCAACGTCTCTTGGGCAGAGATCGGCAGCACTCGGAATACGATGAAGTTATCGCTCATCATATGGTTCCACGAATTGGGCAGATGGAGAATACGCATCGAGCCCAGCTGGCGATTTTTAATGCGGCCCAAGAGCTTTTCGCAGCCCTGCTCGCCGTCAATCGTCATGACCAGGGTGCCCTCTTTGAGCGGCATACGAACGATACGGTTGCGCAGTCCTACGCCGTAGCTCTTGTGCTCGTAAGGAATGCCCTCGGCTTCCCAGTCGGCAGCCTGCTTAGCAAAGTATTCGCGGAAACTTTCGGGTGCGCGCGGGTCGTTGCTATCGTCCCACTCAAGCAGTGTATTGAGCAGCTCCGGGTGACTACCTTCGCAGTGGTAGCATTCGCGATTGTTCTCGATTACCAGCTTCCAGTTGGCCTTCTCGTACATGTTGGACTCACACGCGAGCTTGGTGTTCTCAACATCGTAAGGTTCCATGTAGTGCTCAAGTGTTTCGAGGAACTCAGAGAAACCATCATCTGGCGCCTCTTCACCTAAGCAGACAAAAATAAAACCACCGGCGGTTTTGCAGTGCGCGCGTTTAAGACCGTGAGCGGTTAGGTCAAAGTCCTCACCCATCTCTGAACCGGCGTATAGAAGTTTGCCTGAAGTGTCGTAAGTCCATTTGTGATAAGGACATACCAAGTTTGCAGCTTTTCCGCGTTCGGCTGTGCAGATGCGTGAACCACGGTGGCGACACATATTGTGGAAGGCGTTAACTTCGCCATTTGCGCCACGCACAATCAGAACAGGGTTCTTACCAATCTCGACAGTGAAGTATTCGCCTTTGGTTGAGATTTCGCTGGTCATTCCTACGAACAACCACTCTTTCTCAAAAATCTCTTCCATGTCCGCTCTGAACATGAAGGGATCGTTGTAGAAGGGTTGTGGCAGCGTGTAGTTGGGATCGCGCTCTTCCAGCATTTTTGCCATCTCTTCGCGTGCCTGCTCAATAGATGAGAAGCTAGCGTAAAGCAGATCGTTCTGATTCATGGTGTGACCGTCTCAACAAATCAGGGTTTACTGCAGGGTTAAGCTTTAACCCTCCCGTCAGGCCGTTGCGGGACTGCAACATACCGACACCTCAATAAGTGTTGGATGAACAGTTCGCTCGGCAAAGAGCCGGACGTTCCGGCTCCGTTACTGAGCGAATATATCTGGTTTAAAACTGTCGATACATTAGAAAAAAGCTCAGCGGGGGAATTTAGACAGATCTTTGTCGCGATTAGATAAGTGCGGTATGTTCTATGAAATGAAAATGCATTAACAGCGCAGGGTCCAGCTGGGTGTGCGCGCGTCAAATTGAAAAGGATTCCCCGCCATGGCCAGCTCGAACCTTACTGTCACTCATTCTGATTCGTTTTCTCCGATCACCACCCAAACTTGGGCCAACGGTCGACACGTGGTTCGTTGTGTCAAAATTATCCAAGAGACATGGGATGTGAAGACTTACTGCTTCATGGCGGAGCAACCGGTGATGTTCTTCTTCAAGCCCGGGCAGTTTGTCACACTGGAGCTTGAGATCGAAGGTGAGCAGGTCTTTCGTTCCTACACGATTTCGAGCTCTCCATCCGTGCCGTACAGCTTTTCGATAACGGTCAAACGCGTTCCAGGTGGGATGGTTTCAAATTGGCTGCATGACAATCTGTCTGAGGGCGAGATGCTCGCAGTGCATGGACCTGTCGGGCAGTTTAACAGTATCGATTTTCCAGCGGAGAAAGTGCTGTTTCTCTCCGGCGGTGTGGGTATCACGCCGGTTATGTCCATGGCGCGCTGGGCGTACGATACTAATATGGACACCGATATGGTCTTTGTCCACAGTGCTCGCACCCCAGCGGATATTATTTTCCACCGCGAGTTAGACAACATGTCTTCACGTGTTGGAAATTTCCAATTACACCTTATCTGTGAACGTCAGGTGTCGGGTCAGTCCTGGCATGGCTACCGTGGTTTTCTTGATCTGACCAAGCTCGAGATGATCGCGCCTGACTTCCTTGAGCGCGAGGTGTTCTGCTGCGGTCCGACTCCATATATGGCTGCCGTGCGCAAGATCCTGGAGGAGCAGGGCTATGACATGTCGCGGTATCATGAGGAGTCCTTTGGTGCGACGCCGGATACAGTTGAAGAACAAGCTGTAATCGATGCTGAGGTGGCAGTAGAGGAGGCAGAGGCAATCCCACGCGAAGATCTGCTCTCGATCTCATTTGATGCCTCTGGAAAATCCATCCAAGTCGCACCGGGCGAAACACTGCACTCGGCCGCTTCGCAGCTGGGGCTACATATTCCTAAAGCTTGCGGTATGGGAATCTGTGGTACCTGCAAGGTGATGGTTAAGTCAGGTAGCACGTCGATGGACCACAATGGTGGTATCACCGATGAGGACGTTGCAGAGGGGTACGTACTATCCTGTTGTACAGTACCCGAATCTGACGTGGTAATAGAGTTCTAGTTGGTTACCGAAAACTGATATCAACTAGCAGGTCTGAGGCGATCTCTTCGAGCGCATCCTGTAGTTGGTCTAGATCTGCGTCTTGCGGCACTAGCACTTTGCCTTGGGCTTTGAATAGAAGCTCACTGGACATAGAACCGGGTACCAGTTCAGTGTTCAGCTTGATAACGTTGACTTGGTGCTTGGCAAGAACTGCTGAGATATCTCTGACGATACCGGGCTTGTCATGACCCACTAAATCGAGCAAAACCTCGTTGTGCGGTACAGCGTCCTCGCCTTGTACGCTCACTTCAGAGTAAACGTGTATACCCTGTTGAGCCAGATCCCCGAGCGCAGCATTCAGGCTTGAAACGCGATCCTCGGCTAGTTGTACTACGACAATCCCGGTAAACTTCCCTCCGAGGCGAGACAGGCTAGAGTCGAGCCAGTTACCCTCATGTTCTGATACTGTTTTCGAAAGCAGATTAACGAGGCCGGGTTTGTCATCGGCCATAAATGTTAAAACGACTGTGGTCATCTAAAGTGTCCTTTAAAAGGTTTTGGCTTAAATCTAGCACTTTGTCCCGGCGGAGGGCACACGTTTGAACATAATTGCCTCCTTGGGACCTGTTTTCGCGCTACTGATGCTCGGTTATCTGCTCAAACGCTCAGGTTTTCCCGGCGATAGCTTCTGGCCACCCGCCGAGCGCTTTATCTACTTTATTTGCTTTCCTGCACTGCTGTTGACTCGGCTCTCACAGGCGCAGCTTGATGGCGCAGTTGCCTTGGATCTATTTTGGGCGGTGCTGATCCTGCTTGCGATTGCAACGCCCATATTGCTGGTGATTCAGAGCCTTATTCGGTTTGGTGGAGCTCAGTTTACCTCGATCTATCAGGGCAGTGTGCGTTTCAATACTTACATCGCCTTCGCTGTGGCCGCCGGTGTTTGGCCGGTGCAGGGTGTGGTCTATGCAGCGATCATTGCTGCGCTGCTGATTCCGCCCCTGAACGCGCTCTGTGTTCTGATGTTCGCTATCTATGGTGACAAGCGTCCCTCGCCGGGCCGAGTCTTGCTGAATGTGCTGCAAAATCCGCTGATTGTCGCCTGTCTTGCGGGTCTAGCCCTCAATTTTAGCGGCATCGGCGTTCCTTTAATGGTCTACGATGTGCTCGATCTGTTGTCACGTATTGCCCTACCACTGGGGCTTCTCGCTGTCGGTGCTGCGCTTGATTTGCGTGCACTGCGCTCAACTGGCCTGCCTCTGATTACAACCTTGGTGTTTCGCATTATTTTGATGCCCGCTATCGCGCTTTTGAGTGCCGCGTTACTCCATCTGGCGCCTGAAGTGGCTCAGATACTGTTGGTTTTCGGTGCTGTGCCTGCTGCTTCTGCTGCTTATATCCTTGCACGGCAGCTGGGAGGCGATGCACCGCTGATGGCGGCGATTTTGAGCGGTCAAACTCTGGTAGCTATGGTGGTGCTACCCCTAGTGCTGACATATGGGGCGCAGTTCTATCCCACTCTGCTCTCTTGGTTTAATGGCTAATTCCTAAACGGGTAGTTAGCGCTGTTTTTTCACTGAAAGAATCACTAAAACAGCTTATTTCGTTGAAAATATGAAAATTTTTCCTGTTAGGTATGAACTTTTTGTGACAACTGGGGTCTACACTGTCAAGAAGGTGATAGTGAGCCTTCGCTAACCCGGCAAAGCCGGACAGGAAAGACCCGATGAAAAGAAGTCCAGACCTAATTCTATTGATGCTGATCGCAGTAGTGGTTGGTGTTGTGATGACAGGTTTTGCGCAGAGCGATATTCAGATCGCTGCGCTGATGAAAGATATTTTTAACAGCTAAAACGCTACGCAGTACCGTAGCGTTCCTGGTCTGTTACCACCGCCTTGAGAGGAACATCCCAATCTGCAAGGCTTAGCTTCTCTACCCTCTGTAAATCATGTGCCATCCCCACCAATTTGGGACCTTTCAGCCCCTGTCGAGCGAGTGTAAAGGCGAAGGTGCGGTCGTAATAACCGCCGCCCATCCCCATGCGATTACACTCTGAATCAAAGGCAACCAGAGGCATTAACACCATATCCAACGCGTAAGCGGGTGCGCCAGGTCGCTTCAGTTGCGGTTCGAGTATTCTGTAGCGATTGTGGCTGAGTTTAGTTTGCGCAGTGTACGGGGTAAACCAGAGTCGGTTATGGCGCACGGGGTGGAGGACTGGAAGGTAAACAGATTTACCCAGCTTCCAGCAGAGTTCGATCAGCGGTTGGAGGTCAATTTCGCCATCACTCGCCAGATAGACTGCGATACGCTTAGCACGGCAGAATGCACGCATAGAGCGCACATTGGCACAGAGTTTACGGCTAGCGGTACGTTGTTGCAGGTCGCTGAGCGCTCTACGCTCCCGGCGGATGCGCATCCGAAGTTGGCGGCGGTCGTCAGATTTGCTGTCAGTGGAGAGTGTCATGAGAGAGTCAAAGTGGCCCCAGAATGCCGGTGGTGTTCTTGGCCCTGAACCCGAAGGTTCAGAGTGGAGGCAAGTAAAGGTGAATCAGGCTTTCCGAGTACGGACATGCTCACAACACCCCTAGCCTGCGTCCGGTAAAATGATTATCGGCTCGAGGGACTTGAACAACTGTCGAACATCCCAGGGTTGCCTTAATTATATATCCAGCGGGGTGCGGCTTTCCAACCCCTTTCACGGAATAATGCTATGAAAACTGCTCAGCTTGTTCGAGTGCAGAATCAATTTTTTCCGCCAGACGTTTCAGGTGAGCTTCAGTATCAACCGCATTGCTCGGGCCTGACTGCATGAACTCGTGCGCAAGGTTAAGTCCCGCCATAACGGCGATGCGCTCTAGCCCCAGTAGTTTTGCCTGATCGCGGATCTCGCGCATTTTGCTATCCAATAGGTCGGCAGAGGCGATCAGCTCAGCCTCGGCGCCATCAGGGCAACTGATGGCATACTCTTTATCGAGCAGTTTTACACTGACGGTACGAACCTGGCTCATTTGGTTTTCTCCAGAGTTTTGAGGCGGGTTAACATTGCCTCCACCTGCGCCCGAGTCGCGTCGCTACTCTGCACCAGCTGTGCGCGCTCCTCTTCGAGTTTTGCGTTTTTACTGCGCAGTGCTCGGTTCTGCTCTTCAAGCTGGCCTAAACGCTTGATCAGTTGGTCGAGCTTCTGCTCAAGCGCAGCGAAATAGTGTTCGGTCATCAGATAGTCCGCAAAAGAGTGATCTGTAGATAGTATCAGCCCGCATCTGAGCGTCAATCTCTGCTGACGCGACGCGAGCGCTGGTTTAGACTAGTCGACATTGCTAAGTAAACCGTACCTATCAGGAGATTTTGTGGTTACCCAAGCGTCAGCCCCCGATTTTGAACAACTTGCTAACCTGCTGCTGGAAGAGGGTGCGGTGACTTTCTCACCCTCTGAATTACATGGACTCATTGTTGGGCAGATTGCCGCAGGGCGTCGCTTTGAAACGCCGGAACTGGCGACTTTTTGTGCCGAGCAGATAGATCTCTCGATACTCTCTCAGCCAAGTACGGTGCCTAATCTCACCCTGCTCTATAAAGAGTCGTTGGAGCAGTTGGAATCCAGCAACTTTGAGCTGGAGTTGCTGCTACCGGATGACGAGCACAGCCTAGGCCAGCGTGCCGAGCAGCTCGGTCTATGGGTTACGGGCTTTATCGCTGGCTTTGGCCTGGCAGTGACCGAGAAAGCCTCTACCCTCAGTAGCGAAGCTCAGGAGAGTATCGGCGACCTTGTACAGATTGCACAGATCGATGCGTCTGAAGAGGCGGAAGAGGATGAGGGGCTGTTGATGGAGGTAGAGGAGTATGTGCGCATGGCGGCTATGCTGCTCTTTACAGAATGTAATCAGGCCCCAGCAGAGAACAAATCAGATGATGCGCCAACACTCCATTGAGGAGAGACGATGAAACTGGATCAGCAAAACTACCGGGAACGACGTAAGCAGTTACTAGAGAAGATGCCAGAGGGCTCGATCATGGTGATCGCCGCTGAGTCGTTAAAGACGCGCAATAACGATGCAGAGTACCCCTTCCGTCAGTCGAGTAATTTTTACTACTTGACTGGTTTTAATGAGCCAGACGCGCTGCTGGTGATGGCTAAAGGGGAAGAGGCGGCGGTTACGCTTTTCTGTCCGCCGCGCGACCCCGATATGGAGATCTGGACTGGTTATCGTGCGGGACCTGAGGGCTGTGTTGAGCGTTTTGGCGCTGACCAAGCGTTCAATCTGGATGAGATTGATGAGCGCCTTCCGAAGATGATTGATGGCGCTAGCCAGTTGCTCTATCCGATTGCGCGAGACAAGGCGCTGGATGCACGCGTCAAAGGTTGGCTGGAAACACTCGGGCGCTCTGTGCGCTCGGGCGCTGTGCTACCACAAACCTTGGCAGACTCGGACCGCTTGTTGCACGAGATGCGCCTGTTCAAATCAGCTGCAGAGATTGAGGTGATGCAGCGGGCGGCGACTATCTCTGCCACCGCACACTGTCAGGCAATGATCGCCTGTAAACCCGGTATTTATGAATTTCAGTTGGAGAGTGTAATCCAGGCTTACTGCGGTTCTCAGGGGGCTCGGTTCCAAGCTTACACGCCGATTGTGGCGGGCGGCGCTAACGCCTGTATTCTGCACTACATTGAAAATGATCAGCCGATCGCCGACGGTGATCTGGTGCTGATCGATGCTGGCTGTGAATTGGACAACTACGCCAGCGATATTACTCGAACATTTCCAGCCAATGGTCGCTTCTCCGACGAGCAGGCGGCGATCTACGATCTGGTGCTCAAGGCAAATGAGGCCTGTATTGAGGCAGTTCGTCCAGGCACCTGCTGGGACTCCTTGCATCAGCTTTCAGTACGGATTCTGACTGAAGGGCTTATCGAGTTGGGTCTATTGCAAGGTGATCTTGATGAGTTGATCGAGGCGGGCGCCTTCCGTCGCTTCTACATGCACCGCATAGGTCACTGGCTCGGCATGGATGTGCATGACGTCGGTGATTATCGTGTAGACGGCGAGTGGCGCAAGCTGGCGCCGGGCATAGTGACCACGATCGAGCCGGGTATCTATATTGCACCTGATGATCACAGTGTTGAGGAGCGCTGGCGCGGAATCGGCGTGCGTATTGAAGATGATGTGCTAGTGACCGAGCAGGGCTCAAAAGTGTTGACCGCTGGGGTGCCTAAGCTGCGCTCTGAGATTGAGGCGTTGATGCAGAATGCCGGATAAGCTCCAGCAGTTTGATCTTATTGTCTGCGGTGGTGGCATGGTTGGCGCTAGTCTCGTTGTGGCGCTGCTACCCGCTGCCGAGCAGCTAGGACTGCGGATTGCTCTGATTGAACAGAACGCACTGCCTACGGTCGCGAACCCAGAGTATCAGCCCAGTTTCGACGCGCGTAGTACAGCTTTGGCTGCGGGCTCTCGTACGCTGCTAGAGACTATGGGGGTCTGGTCGGCACTCGCTGAGCATCTAACCCCCATCAAAGAGATAGAAGTATCGGCGAAAGGGCAATTTGGCCGGACACAGATGCAAGCTGAGCGAGAGCAGGTTCCGGCGCTCGGTTATGTGGTCGAGAATCACTGGATGGGGCAGGTGTTGATGAGCCATATCCAGCAAGTCGATTCGCCGCAGATTGAGTTCTTTAGCCCAGCGACTGTCCGATCGATCTCTCCAGCAATGCCGCTCTCTGAAGTGATAATTGAATCTGAAGGGGTGACTCAGACGCTCTCGGCTCCGTTAGTCGTTATGGCCGATGGTGGGCGCTCGGAGCTACGTCTGGCTATGGGGATCGACTACAGCGAGCAGGACTACCATCAGCATGCGCTGGTTGCCAACGTTGCGCTGGATAGACCGCATGAGGGTGTTGCCTATGAGCGCTTCACCGAACAGGGGCCTATTGCGCTTCTACCGATTGAGTCTGCGGATGGGCAGGCACGTATGGGGCTTGTCTGGACAGTGTCTGAAGAGCGTATCGATCAGGTGATGGCGCTGGATGACGCAGCCTTCCTTGAGGAGTTGCAGGGAGCTTTTGGCTTTAGAGCCGGAGCACTGACACGAGTAGGTGAGCGTTTTAGTTACCCACTGAAGCTAATACTCGCTCAAGAGCAGGCGCGAACCGGGTTGGTGGTGCTGGGCAATGCCGCTCACTCCTTACATCCAATTGCTGGTCAAGGTTTCAACCTGGCTATTCGGGGCGTGGCGCAACTGGCTGAGCTAGTTATTGCCCGTAAAAAAGCGGGGCAGGCGCTGGGTGATCTGGCTGCACTGCAAACCTTTGTTGAGCAGCGACGAGCTGATCAACAGCGCACCATTCGATTTGGTGACAGTTCGTTAAAGCTTTTTATGAGCAGAAACCCAGCGGTACGATTGGGCCGATCTTTGGGCTTGCAATTGCTTGACCTAATTCCGCCTGCTCGAACGTTGCTAGCACGCGCGGCTATGGGATTGGATACACCGGCTGCGAGGTTGAACCCAGATGACTGATCGCACTGTGGACCTGTTAGTTGTTGGGGCCGGCATGACCGGTTTAGCCTTGGGTCTTGCGCTGGCCGATGAGGGTTTCAGCGTTGAGTTGATCGAGCCGCAGCAGCCCGATCTGGATACACTTGAACAGCAGTTTGATCAGCTTTGCACAAATCTTCCTGGTGCTCGAGTCAGCGCGCTGACCCTAGCCTCGGAAGAGCTGCTGCGCAAGCTCGAGGTTTGGCAGCGGGTCTCTCAGACTCGCGCTGAAGCCTACACTCGGATGCATGTCTGGGACGGCGAAACCCGAGGCGAGATCAGCTTCGATGCGTTGGAATTGCACGAGCCGTGTCTGGGACATATTGTTGAAAATCGTCTGATTGTAGCGGCGCTGTTAGAACGAGCAACCCAGCACCCTGATGTCCACTGCAGTTTTGGGGTTTCGCTTAGCTCGCTCGAGTTGAGTAGCTCAAGTCAGCGAGTGCTACTGAGTGATGGCTCTGAGCGCCACTGCTCTCTGGTTGTTGGTGCGGATGGGGCAAATTCAGTGACGCGCCGTTTGGCAGGTATGGGTACGCACGAGTGGGATTATGGCCATCATGCACTCGTAGCCACTCTGCGGTTAGAGGGTTCGCATCAGCACTGCTGCTGGCAGCGCTTTACCGAGGACGGTCCTTTGGCGCTGCTGCCGCTCAAGTCTGATGCGAATGACCTTGTGTCACTCGTTTGGTCGACGTCACCGGAGCATGCGCAAACACTGTATGGACTGGATGATAATTTGCTGTGCGAGGCGATTACACGGGGCAGTGACTCCCGTGCGGGGCGCATTATCGAGGTTCATCACCGAGCCTTAGTGCCGTTGCGTCAACGCCACGCGCAGGAGTACGTCTGCGCCGGTGTCGCCTTAGTCGGCGATGCTGCGCACACCATTCACCCGCTTGCGGGCCAGGGTGTAAACCTTGGCTTTCAGGATGTCGCTGCGCTCGTCGAAATACTCTCTGAAGCGCGCGACGGTTCTGAGGGACTCGGCAGCTTGCGAGTGTTGCGTCGCTATCAGCGTCGCCGAATGCTCACCAATCTGCGCATGAGTGCAGTGATGCAAGGTTTCCGCACGCTCTTTACACCTCAGCCTGCTATTGTGGAGTTGGTGCGCAGTCTCGGTATGCGTGCCGTAGATCAATGTGCGCCAGTTAAACAACATCTAATGTTAGATGCGATGGGTCTGCGCGCAGATCTACCCGAGCTGTTAAAGCGACCGTTGAAAATCTAGTCGTGCTCAAGATTGCGCGCTACACTATCGTCAAATCCTGATTAACCCCGAATAAGGTAAATAGATAATGAGCAACGTACCTAGTGAACTGAAGTATGTCAGCAGCCACGAGTGGATTCGTGAAGAGGGCGATGGCGTAGTCACTATTGGTATCACCGACTATGCGCAGGAGTCGCTCGGTGATGTCGTTTTCGTTGAGACACCGGATGTTGGCGCCGAAGTATCCGCAGGTGACGATGCGGGTGTTGTTGAGTCGGTTAAAGCGGCTTCGGATATCTACGCACCGTTGAGCGGTACGGTTATTGAGGTTAACGAAGAGCTGGAAGATGCGCCTGAGAACGTTAACAACGACCCTTACGGTGATGGCTGGTTCTTTAAGCTGAAATTGAGCGATGCGGCTGAGTTGGATGACCTTCTGAGCGCTGAAGAGTATCAGGAGCAGTGCGAAGAGGAGTAATCTCGTCGTACATCCTGTTTCAAAATATCCCCCGATCTGCCCCAGTCTCGCGCTGGTATTAGCAGTTCGGGGATTTGTTTTTTTAAGAGATTGAGTCAATGAGTGCAAAACCTCTGGTGCTTCGCACCGGTGCCGATAAGCGTCTGCGAGCTGGACATGTGTGGATCTACAGCAATGAGGTCGATACAAAAGCGACGCCGCTAAAGGATTTTGAACCCGGCGAAGAGGTGCAGGTTGTCGACTCTCAGGGGCGTCCACGAGCGGCTGCGTACGTAAACCCAAACACGCTTATTTGTGGTCGAGTTTATAGTCGAGATCCTGAACAGGCCCTGGATCGCTCGTTGATTGTTCACCGCCTCAATATCGCGCTCTCGCTGCGTGAGATGAACTTTCCTGATCCTTGCTACCGATTAGTTTATGGTGACTCAGATGGCCTACCTGGCCTCGTGATCGACCGTTTCTACGACATCTTCGTGGTGCAGATCTCTACGGCGGGGATGGAGCGCGCTCAACACCATATTATTGATGCCCTCAATAAGGTGTTCAAACACTGCGCTATTCTGCTGCGTAACGATGGAAAATTCCGCGCGACCGAAGGTCTCGATACCTACGTTGAAGTGGTTCAAGGTGATATTCCTGACCTTGCGCCGCTGCGTGAAAATGGAGTCGATCTGCTCGCGCCGCTAATGACCGGCCAGAAGACCGGCTGGTTCTATGATCACCGCGAAAACCGCGCTCGCATGCAGCAACTGGTTAAAGGCAAGCGGGTTCTCGACCTATTCAGCTACGTCGGTGGCTGGGGTATCCAGGCGCTGGCCGCCGGTGCTGAAGAGGTGAGCTGTGTTGACGCCTCCGCTGGTGCACTCGAAGTGGCTGTAGAGAATGCACGGCTGAACGGCGCTGAAGCGAAACTGCGTCCACTGCAGGGTGATGCGTTCGATATTTGTAAGGCGTTGGTGGCCGAGAAGGAGCGTTTCGATCTGATTGTGGTAGATCCGCCGGCATTCATCATGCGCAAAAAGGATATTCGCAATGGTGAGCGTGCTTACGCGCGTATCAATAACTTCGCGATGCGTCTGCTGAATAAGGGTGGAGTGCTGGTGTCGGCTTCCTGTTCTATGCATCTGGAGACCAGTCGTCTGGTCGATATGCTGCGCCAGAACAGTCGTGAACTGGACCGCCAAGGGCAGATTTTTGCTCAGGGTTACCAAGGCGCGGATCATCCAATCCATCCGGCTATTCCTGAAACCGAGTACCTCAAAGCTTACTTTATGCGCCTGCTGGCCAGCGAGTAGCCTGAGTATTTGTAGATCAAAGATCGAAGTCGCCTTCTTATATGTCTTGGGAGGCGACATCGCCATCCTTGTGCCACACTGAGTTTATAAGAACCGAAAAACTCTGGAGGTACCGATGGAAAGTATTCTTGTTCGCGATGTTATGGACGCTTCAATTGTTCCCCTTCGTCCAGAGACATCTCTCTCCGATGCGGTTGATCGCATCACCAGTTCGCACCATCTTGGCCTGCCTGTGATGGACGAGAATCACGTGCTTATCGGATTTCTCTCCGAACAAGATTGCATAAAGTATGTGATCAGCGGTAGCTACTATGCCGATAGTCTGATTCGAGTCGGCGATATCATGCGTACTGATCCTCTCTCTGTCGGCGCTAATGAGCAGATTCTGTCGTTAGCTGAGAAGATGCAGACCAGCCGTCCCAAAACTTATCCGGTGTGTGAAGATGGAAAGCTAGTCGGCATGGTGACACGCTCGGCGGTTATTCGCGCGCTTAACGATAAGTTGAAAACCACCAAAATTGCTATTTAGGTACAGGCACCCCGCATACCCTCTTTAGACACGCTCAAGCACATCCTTGTGACGCTCCGTATTTGCCATCCATGGCAAATAAGGGTCTAAAGAGGGTATGCGCGGCGCCACGAAACGACAATGTTGATACCTTCTATCCGCGGAGGTCGAGGATTGGCCAGTTTCTCTCGGTCGCGATTGCGCTCAGGCGCTCATCCGGGTTGACGGCGACCGGATGGGTGACGCCATCTAACAGTGGCAGATCGTTGATCGAATCGGAGTAGAAGTAGCTTCCATCCAGCGATTCATTGTTCTCTTCTAACCAACGATTCAAACGTACAACCTTGCCATCCTGGAAGCAGGGGATATCTGTCACCTGACCGGTATATTTACCGTCGACCTGTTCAGGTTCGGTGGCGATAATTACGGGGACGTTGAGGCGTGCAGCGATTGGGCCGGTGACGAATCGGTTGGTGGCGGTAATGATCATCAGCTTATCGCCCGCATCACGGTGTTTTCGCAGTAGCGCTTCGGCTTTGGGTAGCATCATTGGCTCCACGACATCGCTCATGAACTCAGCGTGCCAAGCTGCTAGTTGCTCGTTTGAGTGTTGCGACAGAGGCTTGAGGGCAAAGCTGAGGAACTCAAGAATATCGAGTTTTCCCTCTTTGTAGAGCTGATAAAAGCGATCATTGGCTTCGCGGTACTCCACCTCATCCACCACACCTTTACGGCAGAGAAACTCGCCCCAAGCGTGATCGCTGTCGCCATTTAGCAGGGTATTATCTAAGTCAAATATTGCGAGGGCCATAGTGTCTCCGGTGCCGAGTTTGGGGCGCAATATTACTGCAATTCCCCAGATGACCGAAACACTCATATGTGAAACAATGGAGTTAAGAAAAATTTTTAGTTAAGGATTACTTACGTGATCGATTCTGATGGGTTCAGACCGAATGTCGGTATCATTCTGGTCAATTCGTCGGGTCAGGTGCTTTGGGCGCGTCGTTGCGGCCAAGATGCTTGGCAGTTCCCCCAGGGCGGGATCAAGACAGACGAGTCAGCCGAAGAGGCGATGTACCGAGAGCTGCAAGAGGAGGTTGGGTTATCACCCACCGATGTGGAGGTTCTAGGCGTTACTCGCGGGTGGCTGCGTTACCGTTTACCCAAACGCATGATTCGACGTCATCAGCACCCGCTCTGTATTGGCCAGAAGCAGAAGTGGTTTATGCTGCGCATGCTGAGTCAGGACGATGCGGTAAAAATCGACTGCTGTGATACGCCAGAGTTTGATGGATGGCGCTGGGTCAGTTACTGGTACCCCTTGGGTCAGGTTGTCTCGTTCAAGCGCGAGGTGTACCGCAAAGCGATGCGCGAGCTGTCGCCACGACTGGTTCGTGCGATCAAAGGCAAGTAGTCCAATAAAGAAGATAGAAACAGTTTAGACCGCAACTTAGGGAGTTGATGGATGAGTGTACTGACCCGTTTGCGTCAGATCGTACAGGAGGTTGCTTCAGCACCTGACTTTGAGTCGGCGCTAGAGCTCTGTGCCGAACGCATTCGAGACACAATGAAGACTGAGGTCTGCTCAATCTATCTGCTCGACACGAACACTCAGCGGTATGTTTTGCGCGCCACTGAGGGCCTTAATAAAGATGCAATCGGTAAGGTAAGTCTCTCACCCACCGAGGGCATTGTTGGCCAGGTCGGTACCCGATCTGAGCCGATTAACCTCGAAGATGCATCGACTCACCCTGCGTTCCTCTATCTGAAGTCTACCGGTGAGGAGCGTTACCACGCTTTCCTCGGTGTACCGATCATCCATCAGCGCACGGTATTCGGGGTTCTAGTTGTACAGCAGCGCGATGTGCGTCGTTTCGATGAGTCGGAAGAGGCGTTCATGGTAACGATCTCCGCTCAGTTGGCGGGCGTTATTGCGCACGCCGAGGCGACAGGATCAATTAACCCCGATAAGAATGTCTCGGATGATCAATCCGGTCGCCCGGCGCGCCACTTTACCGGTGTTGTCGGTAGTCCGGGTGTTGCTATCGGTGAGGTGCGTGTTGTTTCACTAACGGCCGATCTGGGTAGCGTACCGGATAAAGACGCCGAAGATATCGACGCTGAACTCGAGATTCTTGATAAAGCGATCGCAGCGGTACGTGAAGAGATCAGTGAGATCGCCGAGACTCTGGCGACTCGGTTGCGTACCGAAGAGCAGGCACTCTTCCAAGTCTACCTGCGCATGCTCGATGATAATGCGTTAGTTAGTGAAATTCGTGAGCGGATCAAATTGGGTAACTGGGCTCAGGGCGCGCTGCGTGATGTGATTCAGTCACATGTGCGCGAGTTCTCGATGATGGAAGATGCCTATCTGCGCGAGCGCGCCGCGGATATTAGAGATCTGGGGCGTCGTGTCCTGAATTGTCTGCAAGAGGGGGCCTCGGCTAAGCAGCAGGAGTACCCCGCTAACACCATTCTCGTTGCTGACGAACTCTCTCCAGCGATGTTTGGTCTGGTCCCGGAAGAGCAGTTGGCCGGTATGATCTCTATCAGCGGTTCGGGTACGTCGCACGCCGCTATTTTGGCGCGCTCTATGGGTATCCCAACCATTATGGGTGTCGTGGACCTACCTCACACGCGTATTGAGGGGCGCCACGTTATTGTTGATGGTTATTCGGGGCGCGTTTTTGTCGATCCGAAGGATGATCTGCTCTCCGCCTATGGCGATATCCTCAAAGAGGAGAGAGCGATTGCTGCGGGCTTGGATAAGCTAAAGGAGTTACCGGCTGAGACAACCGATGGTCACAGCATGCCGCTCTGGGTGAATACGGGCCTGACGGCTGATGTTGAGCGTTCGCTGGAGCGCGGCGCGGAGGGAATTGGCCTCTACCGTACCGAAATTCCATTCATGATTCGTGACTTCTTCCCTAGTGAACAGGAGCAGACCGAGACCTACCGTCGCCAGCTAGAGTTGTTTGCTCCACGAACAGTAACCATGCGCACGCTGGATATCGGTGGTGATAAGGCGCTGCCATACTTCCCGATAGAGGAGGAGAACCCCTTCCTCGGGTGGCGTGGTATTCGTGTAACCCTAGATCACCCAGAGATTTTCCTGGTTCAGGTGCGTGCTATGTTGCGCGCCTCTGAAGGCCTCAACAACCTGCGGATCATGCTGCCTATGGTGACCAGCGTGCACGAGGTTGAGACGGCGCTGGGGCAGATTGATCAGGCCTACCGTGAATTGTGCGAAGAAGGTCTCGATATCCGCAAGCCGCCGGTCGGTATCATGATTGAGGTACCTGCTGCGGTCTATCAGATTGGTCGGTTTGCAACGTTGATTGATTTTATCTCTGTCGGCTCTAATGACCTGACGCAGTATCTGCTTGCGGTTGACCGTAACAATCCTCGAGTGGCTGGGCTCTATGCTTCCTACCATCCGTCTGTGTTGCATGCACTGCAGCATATTGCGCAAGAAGCCCAGCGAGTGAATAAACAGGTCTCCATCTGTGGTGAGATGGCCTCTGACCCCGGTGGTGCCCTGCTGTTGATGGCGATGGGCTATGACGTGCTGTCGATGAACTCCAATAACCTGCCGAAGGTTAAACTGGCGATTCGCAGTATCAGTTACAAAGATTCATTAGCACTTCTCGGGCGCGTGATGCGCATGTCGGATACTGCTGAAATCCATGCTGCGCTGCGTGCCGCGTTGCAGGAGAGTGGTCTGACACAGCTTACCCGTCCCGATCTTCCTGGAGAGAAAGCGTGATCGAAGCGCTCCTTTTATATTTGGTTCTAGGTGCCGTGGCCGGTGTGGCTGCGGGTTTATTCGGTATCGGTGGTGGTCTGTTGATCGTGCCGGTTTTGATCTTTAGTTTCACGTTGCAAGGGCTGCCAGCGGCGGTGGTTACACACGCCGCAATCGCAACCTCGCTGGCGACTATTGTGATCACCTCAATCTCCTCTGTTCGAGCTCACAATTCTCGTGGCAGTGTTCGCTGGGATCTGTTTAAGCCCTTGGCTATCGGTATCGGCCTGGGTGCGATCATCGGGGTGTTGATCGCTGACTCACTTAGTGGCCCCAATCTACAACTACTGCTCGGTATCTTCGTTCTCAGTGTCTCGGTGCAGATGGCACTGGATCTGAAGCCCAAGCAAGGTTCAGAGGCACCCCAAGCAGGCGAGTTGGGTTTCGCGGGATCCTGCATCGGTTGCGCCTCATCTATTTTCGGTATTGGTGGCGGCACTTTGACGGTGCCCTATTTGACGATACGCAGTACAGAGATGCGCCAAGCTGTGGGTACCTCGGCGGCCTGTGGTCTGCCAATCGCTGCAGTCTCTGCGCTTGTCTACATCTGGGCCGGACAGGACGCGCAAGGCATGCCTGAGTACAGTTTGGGTTACATTTATTTGCCCGCATTTGCCGGCATTGCTGTGGCTAGCTCACAGTTTGCTAAGGTGGGTGCCAAGCTGGCGCACACCCTACCGCAGAAACGCCTGAAGCAAGTATTTGCGCTCTTCCTCTTTATTGTCGGTGTGCGTTTTCTTGTACTGAACCTGATGGGTGGCTAGGCCATGGTTTGGACGCATGCGATAGATCCGATCGCGCTGGCGCTTGGGCCGCTGCAGATTCACTGGTACGGCATCATGTACCTGGTTGCCTTTGGTTCAGCTTGGTTGCTAGGCGGTTACCGAGCTCGTCAGGCAAACTCTGGCTGGACCGAGCAGCAGCTCTCTGATTTGATCTTTTACGGCGCTATGGGGGTTATTCTCGGTGGTCGCATGGGCTACGTGCTCTTCTACCACTTCGATTATTTCCTTACCGATCCGCTCTGGCTCTTTGCGATCTGGGAGGGCGGTATGTCCTTTCACGGTGGTTTACTGGGAGTGATTGCAGTGATCGCCTGGTTCGCTCGCAAACAACAGAAATCGCTGTTTGAAATTGGAGATTTTGTAGCGCCCTTGGTGCCCCTCGGTCTGGCCGCAGGGCGCATGGGTAACTTTATTGGTGGAGAGCTTTGGGGGCGAGCCACCGACCAGAGCTGGGGAGTGATTTTCCCTCGCGCAGCTGATCAACTGGCTCGCCACCCATCGCAGCTCTATGAAGCTCTGTTAGAGGGTATCTTGCTGTTCGCGTTAGTCTGGTTCTACTCGGTTAAGCCGCGCAAGCCAGGTGCCGTGGCGGGTCTTTTCCTACTCGGTTACGGTTTGGCGCGCAGTTTTGTGGAGTTCTTCCGTGAGCCGGATGCGCATCTTGGATTGATTGGGTTTGAACTGCTGTCGATGGGGCAGTTGCTTTCACTGCCAATGATTTTGGGTGGCCTTTTTTTACTTTTCCGCCCAACTGCGAAAAGCTGATGCGGTGGAGTCTGAATCGCTAAGCTGTTAGCCTCCTCGCTATAAAACTAGTTAAGAGAAGATGTTCGAATGAGACAGTATCTCGATCTCTGTCAGCGTATTGTTGACGAGGGTGTCTGGGTTGATAACGCGCGCACGGGCAAGCGCTGTTTGACGGTTATTAATGCCGACCTAACCTACAATGTGGGCGCTGGTGAGTTCCCACTAGTGACCACGCGTAAGAGCTTTTACAAAGCAGCGATCGCTGAGATGATCGGTTATCTGCGCGGCTATGACAATGCGGCCGATTTTCGCGCTCTAGGCACCAAAACTTGGGACGCCAACGCCAATGATAACGCCGACTGGTTGGCTAATCCGCATCGTAAGGGCGATGACGACTGTGGCTTTATCTACGGTAAGGTTGCACGTAATTTTCCTAAACCGGATGGCGGTTCAGTCGATCTGCTACGGAAAATCATCGATGATCTAAAAGCGGGGCGCGATGATCGTGGCGAGATCCTCACTTTTTATCACCCGGGTGCTTTCCATATGGGGTGTCTACGCCCGTGCATGTACTCGCACCACTTCTCACTGCTAGGCGGTAAGCTCTATCTGAACTCAACTCAGCGCAGCTGTGATGTGCCGTTAGGATTGAACTTCAATATGGTGCAGGTCTACTTCTTGCTGGCAATTGTGGCGCAGATTACCGGGCATGAGCCTGGTATGGCGTACCATAAGATTGTGAACGCGCATATCTACGAGGATCAGCTGGAGTTGATGCGCGATGTTCAGCTCAAGCGCGAGCCGTTGACGCCACCGACATTGAAAATTAATCCTGATATTCGCTCGCTCGAGGACCTTGAGACCTGGGTCAGTATGGATGACTTTGAGATTGAGGGTTACGAGTATCACCCAGCAATTCAATACCCCTTCTCGGTTTAAGGAGCTCACATGCGTTTGGCACTGATTGTTGCGCAAGGGAAGAATCGTGTAATCGGTAACGAGAACCGGCTGCCTTGGTATCTGCCAGAGGACCTGCGTTACTTCAAGCAGGTGACCTTGGGTAAGCCGATTATTATGGGGCGTAAGACCTACGAGTCTATCGGTAAGCCCCTGCCTGGCCGCACTAATATAGTCATCACTCGCGATCCCAACTGGAGTGCCGAAGGGGTGAAGTTGGCTAAGTCACTGGATGAGGCGATTGAGTTGGGTGAAGCGCAGGCCCTGATTGATGGTGCTGACGAGGCGGTTGTGATCGGTGGTGCTCAGATCTATGAGCAGTCTCTGTCGCGTGTCGATCGCCTCTACATGACTGAGGTCGACGCTGAACCTGAGGGCGACGCCTGGTTCCCGGAAGTTGATTACACCCAGTGGCGTGAGTTGGGTCGCGAGTCTTATCCTGCTGGCGATCAACCGAATCGTTACCCTTACGCTTTTGTGGTCTACGATCGCGCGGACGGCTGAACGTGAACCTACAGCTGTTGCGCCTTCTAGCAGATGGATCCTTTCATAGCGGTGCGCAACTCTGCGAGCAGCTAGGCGTCAGCCGCACGACTGTGTGGAATCAGGTACGCGAGATGCAGGCTTACGGTGTTGAGATTAACTCAGTACGTGGCCGCGGGTACCACATCACCGGTGGTATGGACCTATTGGATGAGGAGCACCTAAGAGCCCAGTTAGAGGCTCTAGGGGTACTCGATCATTTAGACCTCCTAGATCTATCTGTGATCAGCGAATCAACCAATCTGAGCGCGCAGCGCGCCAGTTCAACGGGACATCAGCGTTCGCTTTTCGTTGCCGAGTATCAAAGCGGCGGACGTGGTCGCCGAGGTCGTACTTGGGCCAGCCCGCTCGGTGCAAATCTTTACTTCTCTTTGAGTTGGCCGTTCAGTGGCGGAGTTGCATCGCTAGAGGGATTGAGCCTGGCTGTGGGTGTTGCGCTCAAGCGAGCACTCGCTGCTCTGCATGTAGAGGGTGTCGAGCTGAAGTGGCCAAATGACCTCTTGTTGGACGGTCGCAAGCTCGGTGGTGTTTTGATTGAAGTGGGTGGTGACCTCTCTGGCGATTGCAGTGCGGTGATCGGTGTTGGATTGAATGTAGCAATGCCAGAGTCAGCGCAATTGCAGATTGATCAGCCTTGGTCGGATCTTACAGGGCGACTGCCAAAGGGTTTAACTCGCAGTGATTTACTAGCAGTGGTCGCCAAGTATCTGATTGAGATGCTCCAGCAGTTTGGTCAATCTGGATTTGCCGGGTTGCAGCAGGAGTGGGAAACGGCACACGCCTTTCAGAATAGGCCGGTTAAGTTGATCCTCGGTGACTCGCGTATAGACGGTCTCTGTCTCGGTGTGGATCGTACAGGTGCGCTACGACTGAAAACGGCTGACGGCGAGCAGCTGTTTCAGGGTGGTGAGATAAGTATGCGGGCCAACTGATGCGATTAGAGTTTGATCTGGGTAACAGCTTCCTTAAGTGGCGCTTGGTGAATCCGCTGAGAGTCTCCGGTGGACAGCTCTTATTGGCTGAGCTCGAAGCCTGGTTAGCAGAACAGCACCAAGCAATCGATGAAATTTGGATTAGCTCGGTTGCTAGCGATTCGGTGAATCATCAGTTGGCGAACCGTCTTGCGCTGCACTTCGGTGTTGCACCTGAATTTGCCCGTGTGACAAAACAGGCAGCGGGAGTCGTTAACGCCTACGCTCATCCAGAGCGCATGGGCGTTGATAGGTGGCTAGTTATGTTGGCCGCCTGGGAAAAACTGCAGTGTGCATTCATCGTTGTTGATGCTGGCAGTGCCATAAATATCGAACGTGTCTCTACTGATGGGCACTACCTCGGCGGCACTATATTAGCTGGCTATCAAATGCAGCAGCGCACCTTGCTTGGGCAGACTGCACGCGTACGCTTTGATCTGGCCGCAGGCGATGCTTTGCAGGGTGGGGTCGATACGGCCAGTTGTGTCGCTTCAGGTGCTGAGCTGGTGTTGCGTGGTGTGGCGCAACAGCTCCCGGATCTACTTGCAGAGTTGGCAGATGTCGGTGGACGATCTAAGCTAGTGTTAACCGGGGGCGATGCTCAACACCTAGTGAAATACTTACCCGAGGGGTTGGAGTACCAACTGTTACCTGAGCTAGTTATGGATGGCCTGGTTCTGGCAAAGAGGGAAAATATTTAATGCTGCGTTGGGTGTTTCTGCTCATTCTTTTAGCAAACTCGCTGCTCTTCTTCTGGTACGCCCAGAAGTATCACTTTACCGAGTCTAAATCTCAGCCCGATTTTAAGCCGAAGGTGTTGCGCCTGCCGTCTGAGTTGCAGCCCGGTGAAACTCTCGAAGCTCGGCCGCGTGAATGTGGTGTTTTTCAGCCGTTGGCGAGCGAGTTTGAAGCGAGCCGCCTGGCTGAGCTATTGGCTGAACGTGGTTTCGCTTCTGAATATAAGGCGATGCCACCGGTAGAGGATGGTGTGCGGGTTGAATATCCCCTTCCAGCGGATGCTGAAGCGCGCATTCAGGTGCTTGACGATCTGGCCCGCGCTGGCTGGGTGCCAGAGACGCGAGATGGCGCCCTGGTATTGGGAAGCTATACTGACGAGAGCGTCGCGCGGCAGATGTTAGCGGGCCTTCCGGCACAGATAACTGATAAGGCGCGCGTTAAATCAGTGCTGCGTGCCTCGGGTGATTTTGAGGTGCATACTTCGTACCTAATTGGTTACGAAATAAGCAGTGAAATCAAGCAGCTAATCACCGATAGCTGGCCTGGTGTAAAATTTGAAAAAAATCTATGTGAAGGGGTTGCAAGGCCTAGGGTCGATCAGTAAGATACGCCCCACTTCGTCGCTGAGCCGGTATAGCTCAGTTGGTAGAGCAACTGACTTGTAATCAGTAGGTCCCGAGTTCGACTCTTGGTGCCGGCACCATTTAGCGATGAGGTTGTGGTGGGATTCCCGAGTGGCCAAAGGGATCGGATTGTAAATCCGACGCGAAAGCTTCGATGGTTCGAATCCATCTCCCACCACCATCCTGATCAGCTGCTTTCGGCGGGTATGGTATAGTGGCTATTACCTCAGCCTTCCAAGCTGAAGAGGCGGGTTCGATTCCCGCTACCCGCTCCAGCTCTGACTCACACTCCACTGTTTGGAGGAGATTTTCAGGGCAAAGCAAGCAAGATTCGCTCATGTAGCTCAGGGGTAGAGCACACCCTTGGTAAGGGTGAGGTCGGCGGTTCAAATCCGCCCATGAGCTCCAGTATTTAGAAGGGTAGATGTAGCGATATATCTGCCTTTTTTCGTTTTTGACCGAGGATATAAATCGTGGCAAAGCAACAATTTGAACGTAACAAACCACACGTTAACGTAGGTACAATCGGCCACGTTGACCACGGTAAAACTACACTGACTGCAGCGCTGACTCGCGTA
>Ga0209652_1000405_pt1 | contig 36951 bp, 33 predicted proteins | sample SaaInl74LU_5_DNA_FD_184641 | JGI IMG/M metagenome (GOLD analysis project Ga0209652, IMG submission 184641) | Marine microbial communities from expanding oxygen minimum zones in the Saanich Inlet - ESP_74LU_5_DNA (SPAdes) (version 2) | ecosystem: Environmental > Aquatic > Marine > Intertidal zone... | reverse complement strand
CCGTGATTGGAAGTTCCGAGCATATCGACAATATCTATATCGCCGCGGGCTACAAAATACCACAGCCAAGTGGCGGCCAAAATCATTGTAACAGGCAAGCCAATAATACTAAGCAATACTATGCGGTTACCTGTTAATCCCTGTTGCGACATATCAGTCCTCGGTGTTACCACGAAGTACGGCCCAAAGGTTGCTTGAGCGGTGAATAAAAAGCAACGACAACACAAATGCCATGCTGAACCATTGTATGGCATAGCCCATGTGCTTCGCATCGGAAATATTGACGACAGGCCAGGATGCATCAAAGGCTGAGGGGTCCTCAGCCAGTAAACGAACCAGGTAAGGGTAGGGCGCTTGATCGCCGGCGGTAACAAGCCCGCTTAAGGCTGCAATGTCCAGAGCCTGCACCGTTAGAGGTGAGCGTCCTGCTTCTAAGGTATCCGCCTCGAGCAAGTAAGGTTGACTTGGCGGTATGTAAATTCTTCCCTCGATAAACTTTACCGGTGGAGTCGCTGGAATCGCTGTTGCGGCTTGCCTAGCCGGGTCCGCGGGCACCCAACCGCGATTAACAAAATAGATGCGCCCCGACATATCTTGAAACAACTGCACCACGTCGTTACCAAAGCGCGAGCGCTTTATCTGATTGTCGAGCAAAAATTGCTGCGCTAGATAGTGACCGTGCATACGAACCTTGCGACCTAATAGTTGGTCAGGCTCAAGCTTATCCAACTCATTGACGCTTAAGGCCTCCGCAGCATCCTGCGCAATGGCATTAGCGGACAGAATACGTTTTTCGTCGGCTCGCCCCAACTGCCAAAAACCCAAGCCGACTAAGAACGGCAACAAGACGACAACAAACAGAGTTAAACGCCATTCAAAGTCAAAACGTATACGCGCCATAGTAGTCAGCCTAAAGTCCAGTAGCTGAGCGTGAGCAGCAAGAGTCCGCTATACTGTGAACGACGTTCTCAGAGATACTCATCATGCTCAAAATAATCATCACGGTGTTAATGGTAGCGCTTGTAGCCAGCCTCGGCAGTGGATTTTACTTCTTAATGACCGATCAAGGCGATAAAAAGAGCAGGCGAACCTTTCACTCACTGGGTGCCCGACTGACGCTCGCTGTCGCGTTGATTTGTGTCATTGTATACGGTGTTGCCACCGGTCAGTTGGGTCATAAAAACCCGTGGGATGCTGGCCCGCAAGCGGGCCAGACTGAATAGCTTATAAAATGTAGACGAACAAGAACAGGCCAACCCACACCACGTCAACAAAGTGCCAGTACCATGATGAGGCTTCAAAACCGAAATGGTCATCTGCTGTAAAATGGCCCGCTTTGAGCGAGCGAACTAACTGAATGCCCAACATCACGGTGCCCATTAGTACGTGGAATCCATGGAAGCCAGTAAGCATAAAGAAGGTCGAGCCGTAAATGCCAGAGTTCAGAGTCAAACCGAAGTGCGCGTACGCTTCGTAATATTCTAGGATCTGAAGTCCAATAAATATTGCACCTAGAGCAACGGTAATTCCCAGCCATAAATTGAAGCGGCTACGGTTCCCAGACAACAACCCCTCGTGCGCAATGTGCACTGTACCGCTAGAGGTTAGAAGGATAATAGTGTTCCACATAGGCAGCCAATGATACCACGCCTCTACCTCGGCAAACGCCATCGATTTGTGTGCGCTTGTGAACGTACCCATATTGGCCATGACCTGATTAGATACCCCACCCACCGCTTCTTGCGGTGTCTGCATCATGGGCCAGCTGTACTCGAAACCTTCCCATAGCAAATGGCTCCATGCGCCACCTTCTCCTTCACCAGCGAGCCAAGGACCCGCTAAAGTTCGCACATAAAACAACGCACCGAAGAAAGCAGCGAAGAACATCACCTCAGAAAAGATGAACCAAAACATCCCAATAACGTAAGATTTTTTTAGCTGCGCACTGTTCATGCCCGCTAAATTTTCTTTAATAGTTATTCGGAACCAGCTAAATAGTACCGCTGCAAAAATACACAGACCGACGTACATCACAGTGAAAGACGCCTCGCCATCACCAAATGTCGCCTGGTTCATTGCTGTAGCGGCACCAAATGTACTGGTTATTAAGCCAATGGTAGCAAACATCGCCATCGAACTTTTTTCGGGCACGTAATACTTTTCGTGCGTTGTTGCCTGATCACTCATTGTGTTTCTCCCTGAAACCAAAAGCGCCCCACCCCCCGGGCTAGCGCATTACCGAGCTGCCACACTCCCGTTAACAGCATCGGTTACATCAAAAATAGTATAAGACAAGGTAATTGTCTGAATGTCTGTCGGTAAATCTTGATCAACGATAAATTGCAAAGGCATCTCAGCATCGGTGTTCGCCTCTAAGGGCTGCTGATTAAAGCAAAAGCACTCCGTTTTATGAAAATACTTTACCGCTCGTGACGGCGAAATACTGGGAATTGCCTGCGCTACCATGTCTTTCGACAAAGGATTGCGAGCAAAAAACACCGTATCGTTTACGGCGCCTGGATGCACCTTCATGGCAGTGACGCTAGGCCCGAACTCCCATGGCATACCCTCATTGTTGGTGGCGACAAACTGCACTGTAATAGTTCGAGATTCGTCAACAGCAACAGGAACGGAGGTGTACTGCGTACCATCCGTCTTGCCATTAATGCCTAGTGCATCACACAACACATTGTACAAAGGCACCATTACGACAAACACGAACGCAAACATAGCAACGGACACCACGGCTAACTTAGCCGTGGTGTCGATCGAAGGATTTTTGCTAACACGAATCATCGTAAAGTTGCCTCCGAATTAACGAACTGCTGGTGGCGTCTCGAACGTGTGATAGGGCGCTGGCGTTGCAACCGTCCACTCCAAACCTTCGGCCCCGTCCCATACTTTCTCTTCACTTGTAGGCTTGCCAGCAACGATAGTTGCAATGACGTTGTACAAGAACAGAATTTGAGACGCACCGTAGATAAACGCACCAATACTCGACATCATATTGAAGTCAGCAAACTGCAATGCGTAGTCCGGAATACGACGGGGCATACCCGCTAGACCCACAAAGTGCTGAGGGAAGAACGTCACGTTAAAGCCAATAAATGAAATCCAGAAGTGGGTTTTGCCCATGGTTTCGTTGTACATACGTCCACACCACTTAGGCAACCAGTAATACACCGCTGCGGTCATGCTGAACACAGCACCGGCCACCATGACATAGTGGAAGTGAGCAACAACAAAGTAGCTGTCGTGGTACTGGAAGTCCGCCGGCGCAATTGACAACATTAAGCCAGTGAAACCACCGATGGTAAATAACACTAAGAAACCAATGCTGAACAGCATAGGAGTTTCAAACGTCATTGAACCGCGCCACATTGTGGTGATCCAGTTAAAAACCTTAACGCCAGTTGGTACCGCAATTAGCATGGTGGCGTACATAAAGAACAATTCACCAGCAATCGGCATACCGACGGTGTACATGTGGTGAGCCCACACGATGAACGACAGGAAAGCAATTGCTGCTGTTGCATATACCATCGAAGCATAACCGAACAAAGGCTTGCGTGAGAACGCTGGGATAATCTGCGATACCACTCCAAAAGCGGGTAAAATGATGATGTACACCTCTGGGTGGCCAAAGAACCAGAAAATGTGCTGGAACAGTACGGGGTCACCACCACCAGCTGCTGAGAAGAAGCTAGTGCCGAAGTGAATATCCATTAACATCATGGTAACAGCGCCTGCCAAAACCGGCATTACGGCCACAAGCAAGAACGCCGTAATCAACCAAGTCCAAACGAACAAGGGCATTTTCATGTACGTCATGCCGGGTGCACGCATATTCATCACAGTGGCGATGATGTTGATTGAACCCATAATAGACGACAATCCCAAGACGTGGATCGAGAAAATGAAGTAGGTAACAGACGGCGGCGCGTAAGTCGTTGACAGCGGCGCGTAAAAGGTCCAACCGAAAGCCGGCGCACCACCCTCCATGAATAGGGTGCTAGCCAAAATCAGGAATGCGGGTGGCAAAATCCAGAATGACCAGTTATTCATGCGTGGCAAGGCCATATCTGGCGCACCGATCATCATCGGAATCATCCAGTTAGCCAAACCGACGAAAGAGGGCATGATAGCCCCAAACACCATGATTAGACCGTGCAGGGTCGTCATCTGGTTGAAGAAAGCTGGCTCAACCAGTTGCATACCGGGCTGGAAAAGCTCGGCACGAATGATCATGGCAAAAGCGCCACCTAAAATAAACATTGCAAACGAAAACCACAAATACATGGTTCCGATATCTTTATGGTTGGTGGTAAATAACCACCGAGAGAGCCCTTTAGCTGGGCCGTGATGATGATCTCCCATTTGAGTAACCTCTCCGCTTAGCCTTTCTTGTGGTTGAATACGTCAATGGGCTGAACCATGTCACCCATATTGTTGCCGAAAGCGTTGCGCTGGTAGGTGATAACAGCCGCCATATCGACATCGTTCATTTGGCCTCCGAAGGCCTGCATGGCCGTTCCGGGAACTCCGTTTACGCCAATGTCTAAGTGTTTGGTCAGGTCACCAGTCGCAACAGCGCTTGCAGCGATTGCTTTACCCAAGCCGCCTTCACCGTTCATCCCGTGGCAGGCTGCGCAGTAGCCTTGGTAAACGTTTTTACCGCGCGCCACCAACTCGTCCATAGTGAAAGTCTGGGCCATAAGCGCCTTGATTTCAGCCGCTTCAGCTTGTTTTGTCTCAAGCCACGCCGCGTAATCTTCTTTCGAGACAACGTTGACGACCACAGGCATAAAGCCATGGTCTTTGCCACAAAGCTCCGCACACTGACCACGGTAAATACCGATTTCTTCAGCACGGGTCCACGTTTCGTTCACAAAACCGGGAATAGCGTCGCGTTTGACCGCCAACTCAGGCACCCACCACGAGTGAATTACATCATTCGCGGTAACCAGAAACCGCACTTTGGTATCAACAGGAATTACCATAGGCTCGTCCACTTCAAGTAAGTAGTGCTCGCCTTTTTCGTCGGTGTTGTAAATTTCATCTTGGGCGGTACGCAAGTTACTGAAAAACGATACGTTTTCGCCGTTTTCATTTAAATACTCGTACTTCCATTTCCACTGGTAACCAGTAACCAATATATCCATTTCTGCATCTTCGGTATCGTAAACCTGGATTAGAGTAGAGGTCGCGGGCACAGCCATACCGATTAAGATTAAGAAAGGCACAACTGTCCAAGCGATCTCGACGCTGGTGCTTTCATGGAAATTTGCAGCTTTATAACCCTTGGACTTTCGATGATAGATGATGGAATAGAACATAACCCCGAACACCACAACACCAATGACAATACAAATCCATAGAATTGCAGTGTGTAAATCGTAAATCGCCTGCCCAGTGTTAGTCACCCCAGGTGACATATCCATTTGATTGACCTTTGACCCTGAGGCCAAAGCACCACCGCTTAACACGGTAGCAATCAAGGCGGCGGCGTATACTAAATTTGCGCGCAGTCGCTCACTAATGAAACCCATTCTGCTGTGTCTCCGTTAAGAAAATTTGTTTGGCGCTGACCTCGCTCCCCAATACGGCACCTGAGGCGCCTCGCGACATCAAACACGGTACACGACCACAGCCTGTGGAAACTGAAGGATCGCGCAGCGCCGAGATTATAGACGATGTTTAAGCGAAAAACACTAACAGCCTGATTCAGATCAATTTTTTTGTCCGCAGACCCAAGAGGGACAGAATCCCTACATGTAGTTCAATCTGGACCCGTAAAGCACCACATATCGTTATTGAGCATATTAAAATATTCGCCACAAGGACACCTTGTATAAATCGTGTTACGAATCTTTTTTGCTGCCAACAATAGGATCCATCAGACGAACAGGTTCGGCGGGAGTCTCTGTTCGGCGTGACAGCGCGCGACTGACGCGTGTTGGAATCTCGGATGGTGCGGGAGCTTGTGGTCTCGGCTCTTGAAAGCCACAGTCAACGCACTCACGTAAATCCGCGTCCATATCGACCACAATAGTGTCCATTTTGGCGCATCGCGGACAGACGGCCCCCGCTATAAAACGTCGTCGACTCATAGTATCCTCCTTCTTTTGCTTAGTGTAGCGCTTCTAAAGGGTATGAGATATATGGCCGCCGTTCGAAAATTTAAACAGTGGGCACCAAAACTCGGCAAACGAGTATTTGTCGATGAAAGTGCCGTAATTTTGGGTGATGTGGAGCTAGGTGATGACGTCAGCGTGTGGCCACAAGTATCAGTTCGCGGTGATATGCACCGGATAAGAATAGGCGCTCGGACCAGCGTTCAAGACAACAGCGTGCTCCACATAACGCACGCTGGCCCCTTCAACCTCGATGGCTGGCCACTCATTATTGGGGAAGATGTCACTATTGGTCATTGCGTCACACTGCATGGCTGTACTATCGGCAATCGCGTACTAATTGGTATGGGTGCAATCGTTATGGACGGCGCCATCGTCGAAGACGAAGTCGTTGTGGCTGCCGGCGCATTAGTTACGCCCGGTAAAACGTTACAAAGCGGCTACATGTATGCAGGTTCACCTGCCAAGCAAATTCGCCCCCTAACACAAAAAGAACGCGAATTTTTTACCTACAGCGCCAACAATTACATACGCCTTAAAGACGAACATATCGAAGAATACGGCTGCGGTTACGATTGGTAGCTGCTTAAGCCGCCGCTAAAGAACCGCGCAGGTGGTTGATGACACTCGCCGTGTCAGGTCGCTCTTGGTGCCATACATAAAAACTTTCGGCCGCCTGCTCTACCAGCATGCCCAGTCCATCAGAAACTGCCCACGCTGCATTCTCTGCAGCCCAGCGCATAAATGCTGTCGGCTGGGCGCCGTATACCATGTCATAACAGCAACAACGCTCACCCAAAAGTGTCTCAGGTAACGTAGGTGTTTCACCTTTCAAACCAGCACTGGTTGCATTAATAATGACATCAAACGGAAGTTCGGCGTCTAAATCGATTAAACCCTGGCCTTTTACTTCGCCCAAATCGGCAAACTCCTCTGCCAAAACCTCGGCTTTAGCGACTGTTCTATTTGCCACAACCAAGCACGCGGGGCTTTCTCGCAATAAAGGCTCCATGACACCGCGCGCGGCGCCACCGGCACCCAGCAATAAAATTCGAGCGCCCCGCAAATTCCAGCCGTGATTTGCGACCATATCGCGAATTAAGCCAATGCCGTCTGTATTATCACCATAAACACCCTCTCCATCAGGCCTTAGGGTGTTGCAGGCTTTTGCACGAATGGCACGTGCGCTGTGCCGAGACGCCAGCTGATACGCCTGTTCTTTGAACGGCACCGTGACATTCAGACCAGAACCACCAACTTTGAAAAAGTCGCCCACTGCCCGCTCGAAACCGTCCAGTTCAACGCGAATGGCTCGATACTGAAGCGATAGGCCGGTTTGTTTGGCAAATTCAGCGTGTATAAACGGGGACCGGCTTTGTTTTATCGGGTTGCCAAACACCGCATATTTTCGCTGGCCAGCTTCCCTATTTACGTCGTCGCTCATAGTTATACCCATTCTTTAGGAACTAAGTAATTAGTCAGCAAGTCTGCTTCGGGTGAATCTGGTTGTGGCTGATACGAATACTCCCACCGAACCAATGGGGGCAAAGACATCAAAATAGATTCGGTGCGACCGTTAGATTGCAAGCCAAACAATGTGCCACGATCGAATACCAAATTAAATTCAACATAGCGGCCTCGACGGTATAATTGCCAGTGTCGCTCGCGTTCACCATAAGCCAAACCGCGGCGACGCTCAACAATGGGGCGATAAGCACGCATGTAAGAATCACCGACCGAACGCATAAACCCAAAGCAATGGTCGAACCCACCTGCGTTCAAATCGTCGTAAAACAAGCCGCCGACACCGCGAGGTTCTTGTCTGTGTGGCAAATAAAAGTACTCATCGCACCAGTGTTTGTACTTAGGGTAAAGCTCTTCACCAAAGGGCTCGCAGGCTAACTTTGCGGTTCGGTGCCATTCAACGCAGTCTTCTTCGAACCCGTAGTAAGGCGTTAGATCGTAACCACCACCAAACCACCAGATGGGCGCTTCATCTTCTTTTTCAGCAACAAATAAACGAACGTTAGCATGAGAAGTGGGGACGTAGGGGTTTTTGGGGTGAATCACCAATGACACTCCCATTGCCTGAAAGCTTCGACCTGCTAGCTCCGGTCGGTGTGCGGTGGCGGATCCGGGCATAGACGCGCCCTGCACATGCGAAAAATTTACGCCGCCTTTTTCAATAAGAGCGCCATCAGCCAGCACTCGTGAGCGACCGCCTCCACCTTCGGGCCGATCCCACGCGTCCGTTACAAAGGTAGAGCCATCTAGATCGCTTAATTCATCGCAAATCGCATCTTGCAAACCAAGCAAGTAGTCTTTTACAGCCTGAATATCCATAGTATTAATAGATTATCCTCGAAGAATTTCACCCGTTATACCGTGCCGAATCACGCTAGGCTTTTGCAAACCTTGAACTCCACCGGGCATGATAAACTCTATGGAACGCCCAAAATAATGCCGTACTTGCTGTGCTGTCATTGCTGGTGGCCGCCCCGCGGGGTTAGCCGAGGTTGAGACGATTGCACCGCCAGCGGCTCGAGCTAAGTCGCACACAACAGAGTACGCACTTAAACGGCATGCAATAAAATCGGATTCGCCTGTAATCCAATAAGGCCATAAATCACCGTGCGGTACCAACCAGGTGTTAGGGCCCGGCCAAGTGGACTTAATTGCACATTGACGACCCTCTGGCATTGATTGCAATAGCGCCCCTGCCACACGCTCGTTTGCCAAGGCCACAATCAAACCTTTTTGCCACGGGCGATTTTTTAAGGCTAATAGCCGCTCAACCGCGGCTTTGTTAAAAGGGTCGCACCCCAAGCCCCAAACACCTTCGGTTGGATAGGCAATAATCCCACCTCGGCCCAGCACCGCGCGCGCGCGAACGCAGTGAAATGGGTAACCCATACGATTAACCGTTCAACTTTGCCTGTAGAGCAGCGTTCTTATCTTCAATGGCGCGGGCGTTATCGGCACGCTCTTCGCGCAATGCTTCCGCCAACTTAGGATCAGAGACCGCAATAATTTGCGCCGCTAAATACGCCGCATTTTTTGCACCCGCCTTACCAATAGCAACGGTTGCCACCGGAATACCCGCCGGCATTTGCACCGTAGACAACAAAGCATCTAGGCCATCCAAGGAAGCGTTCATCGGAACACCTATCACAGGCTTGATCGTGGTGGCCGAAACGGCACCAGCTAAATGAGCCGCCATACCTGCAGCCGCAATAAAAGCAGCACAGCCACGTTTATCAGCGTCTTCAACAAACGCCTTGGCGGCGGCCGGCGTACGGTGCGCTGAAGTGATCCGTACCTCAAAGGGTATTCCGAATTTTTTAAGGACGTCGAAACTGGCTTCCATCACAGGCAAATCTGAATCAGACCCCATAACGATCGCAACAAAGGGTGCCGTCATAGTAAGTTTCCTCTGGTAGCTTATAGCAAAGATCGGGCGGGCATCTTAACAACGAAACGGAATAAGGTAAATTTAAAGTCGAATATAGCCGATGCCCGCCACAGCCACACAGTTTGCCAGCTCTAGCTCGAGTAGCCGCTCTTGTACCCAAGTAATTGGCTTACAACTCCTTATTGCAAGATCGACACTACTCACAGGTGTATCGCCCATCAGTCTCAACAGCCGCCAACAGTCAGGACTTAATGTGTCAGGTAACGTGGTTTGATTTTGGGGCATACCCTGACATTCTGCGCCCAGGCCGGCTTTGGCCAAGGCTAACCAAACATCTTGCACGTCCCGAACCACACCAGCACCGTCAGCAATTAGATCCAGACAGCCTAAGCCTTGTTGATGCAAGGCAGACCAGGGAAACGCCAGCAGCTCTTTGTTCTGGTCCAGCGCATGCCCCGCGGTGACAAGCGACCCACTGCGGCGAGCGGCCTCGACTACGATTACTAATCGCGATAAGCCACTGACGAGACGATTACGCTTCGGGAAATTGTAGACTGCAGGCTCGGTACCGATAGGATGATCGGAGAGCAAGCAGCCCTGACGTATAATTTGATTCGCCAACCAACGATGTCGTTGCGGATATATCTTGTCAATTCCACACCCTAAAACCGCGATGGTATGACCCGATTCAAGGGCCCCTTTGTGAGCAAAGGCATCAATGCCTATTGCCATACCGCTGGTAATGACCAAACCATTCGCTGCCAATTGGCTAGCGTAAGTTTGAGCCAACGTTGAAGCCTGCGGGGAAGCTTTACGCGCACCCACCATCGCGACTTGGGGGGTATTCAAATCCTGCCATGTCCCGCGGCGATACAGCACAGGAGGTGGATCTGCAATATGGTGCAATAAATTTGGATATTCGACATCCGTTGGTGTTATCACGCTCACACCTAGATCCCGCAAAAGGCCAAGGGTTTGATGTTCTTTTGGGCGAATAAATCCAGATCGAGCGCGCTTCAAAACCTCGCTAAAGGTGGAGCGCCACTCTTTACTGAGACACCGGCAGGAATCCCAGGCGGAATCGGATGCCTTGAGAAGCGACGATATCGACCCAAAGTGTGTTAGCGCATTCCTTAAGGGTGTGTCATTACCCCGAGTGGCGCTGTGCAAAAGCGCCATAACTTCCTGTTCGGAAAGGTCCATAGATCATCCTTGATCGACCGATTTAGATACTTTTGTTAAGGCGTTTTCACCTTATCCATAACAGACAGAGGCCGACTCGCTTTCAAGACAACCGCTAAACTTGATTTATCAAACACTTCAAACACCATTAACAAACCGGCGCGCACATCGGGTAAGCGCACCATGTCACCCCTGAGCTCATCGCGCACGTAGGCACCGCTTTGATATATGTGTAGCATGTGCCCAACCTCTAGTCCATCGCGAGCACCCTTGTTCAGTATTACAGTGTTCAGGGAGCCAATTTGATTCACACCCCCTTCAACCGCGATCATATAGCCATTTTCTAGCTCAAATCCCGGAGCGCGTGGTTGATATGCGGCATCCAAAATACGCTCGCGTAAAGGCAACAAACGGTCGCCTTGTCGGATCTCTTCTTTAACCGTTTTAACTTCGAACTCGTTCAGCTCTGCATCCTTGGTAGCACCTTGCTTTTGCGCTGAACCAATCAAGCGCCCTTCAAACCCCAAAGCCTCGCCCGTTATTGGGTCTATAAACTGTTGCCCTAAGCGATAGACACCAAACATCGTATCTTGTTCTGTGCCTGAACCAACCGCAACCCGGCCCCGCGCTACCACCACGTCACCCGGCGCGCCGAGCAAGTTCCGTTTGTTGGAGGCCAAGATGTAAGGCGCTTGTTCAGCCTCAAGCTTTTCCAACACTCGATTACGACGCAAAAATGCGCCAATCTCGTCTAGGCCAATCAGGGGAATAGCCAAATCTAACGGCGTCGCGCGCATTCCAGGCTTAAGTTTTACTTCACCCCCACGCGAAATACGTAAGTACGGCTTTCCCCCTTTGGGCACCCGCAGGCTCAATACATCGCCCGGGTAAATTAAATCGGGGTTATCGATGTGGGGGTTGCCGGCCCAGAGCTCTTGCCAGCGCCAAGGCTCTGAAAGATACATATCTGCTATATCCCAAAGGGTATCGCCTGACTGGACGCGATATTCCACTGGTGCGCCTGGGTTTACTTCGAGCAACTCCTTCGTTTGGGCAGCGTTTGCGACGACAAGGAATACACACAAGGTCAACCACAAACGACCGACTCGATATAACATAACTTGGCAACCTGTTATTTCAACATTTTGTATATGTCAGCATGATACTCTTTGTGCACAAAATTCACAGCCCCTGCGCGATTTGGATGAAACGTTAACCCGCACTAAACCATTGAGTTATAATGTGAGGATATTTCAATGATTTTATGATTATGGCCGTACTCCAAATTTTAGAATTCCCAGATCCTAGGTTACGCACCATTGCCAAGCCTGTAGGTGAAGTCACAGACCAACATCGGGCACTCATAGGAAACATGCTTGAAACAATGTATGAGGCGCCTGGTATTGGTCTTGCTGCCACGCAAGTTAACGTTCATGAACGCATCCTTGTCATCGATATTAGCGAAGATAAATCTGAACCCCGCGTATTCATTAACCCTGAAGTCGAAGTCCTTGATCCTGAATTAGGAGAGTACGACGAAGGATGTTTGTCAGTGCCCGGCTTTTACGACACCGTGTGCCGACCACAACGGATCAAAGTGCGGGCTTTAAATGAACAGGGCGAGGCTTACGAGCAAGAGCTTGGCGGATTGTTAGCGATATGTTTGCAACACGAAATCGATCACTTGGACGGCAAACTGTTCGTCGATTACCTGTCTCCCTTAAAGCGCAACCGCATACGCAGAAAGCTTGAGAAAGCGCAGCGGGCGAAACCCTAATGGCATCCAGACCCTTGCGCATCGGCTTTGCAGGAACACCAGATTTTGCTGCCAAACATCTCGAGGTCCTGCTGCAAGAGGGCTTCGACATTCGCGTAGTACTCACGCAACCCGACCGACCCGCGGGGCGCGGCAAAAAGCTCATGCCAAGCCCAACAAAAATCGTGGCAGAAGCTGCCAACATCCCGATTTGGCAACCCACCAGCCTAAAAGATGATGGTATCCAAAAGAACCTGTCGGACCAAAACCTGGATGTACTTGTTGTTGTCGCTTACGGCATGTTGTTGCCCCAAGCGGTGTTGGATATACCAAGGTATGGTTGTTTAAATGTACACGCATCCTTGCTCCCGCGCTGGCGCGGCGCTGCACCGGTGCAACGAGCTGTGGAAGCAGGCGATGCCAAGACCGGTGTTTGCATAATGCAAATGGAAGCGGGCTTAGACACGGGCCCTGTTCTAGCGGTGCAGACCTGTCCCATTACATCAACGACAACGGCGGGGTCTTTATTTAGCGAACTCGAAACCCTCGGGGCAAAGACACTAATTACCACACTCAAAGACCTGCAAAACCTGCAAAGCCAAGCTGAACCACAAGATCACAATAAATCTACTTACGCTCACAAAATTACCAAAGCCGAAGCCTTTATCGATTTTAGCCAACCAGCACTTACTGTGGATCGCAAGATTCGGGCGTTTTACCCGTTCCCCGGCGCTTTTACCAGCGCCAATGACGAGCGCCTAAGGATTCATGAAGCGACCGTCATCGATGAGATAAGCCAGTCTAAACACCCCGCGGGAACCATTCTAAAAGCCAGCGGTAACGGCATTCAAGTGCAGTGCGGCGCAGGCATTCTAAATCTTATCCAAGTCCAACTTCCCGGCGGTAAGGCCTTGGCCGTTAAAGATGTGCTCAACAGCAACAAAAATCCTTTTGTCGTGGGCGCGATACTTGGTAGGCCTCTGGCATGAACCCCTCTATTGCCAGACTCAGCGCGGTTCGAGCTGTAAGCCAAGTCCTGACAGGCCACGCGATTCGAGTCTCGGATTTTGATCAGGGTCTAGATCCTCAACAAAAAGCGTTTGCTCACCAACTTGCGCAGGGCACCATCAATGCGCTACCAAGACTCAGTGGGTTGCTGAACCAATTGCTGTCAAAGCCCATCAAACCCAAAGAAGCCGAAGTTCACGCTATTTTGCTGACGGGCCTGTATCAAATTGAGTACATGCGAACCCCCGACCATGCGGCAGTCAACGAAAGCGTGAATCTGGCGAAGAAGCTCAAAAAAACATGGGCAATTAAACTCATTAACGGCTGTTTACGTCGCTTTATTCGAGAGCAACACAAGCTCCGCGCAAATTTAACCACCGCGGCAGAGGCGGCTCATTCTGAGTGGATGTACCAAATGATCGTCGCGCAATGGCCAGAACGCGCAGTAGAGATTATTGACGCCAATAATCATGCTGGGCCGATGTGCCTGCGAGTTAACCCTCGGCTTCACTCTGCTCACGATTACCTACAGACACTGCGATCTGCAGATATTGATGGCACACTGTCCGAACTCGCACCCGAGTGTATCCGCTTAAATCAAGCGTGCGCCGTAGAAAAACTATCGGGCTTTGACAAAGGTTGGGTGTCGATCCAAGACGAAGCTGCCCAGGTAGCAGCTCAACTCTTCACAATCGAACCCAAGCAAAATATTTTAGACGCCTGCTCCGCACCTGGAGGAAAAACCTGCCACTTAGCGGAGTTGTATCCTGACAGCTACTTTATAGCACGCGACATAAATAGTGAGCGCTTACTTAAGGTCAGAGAAAGCACCGAAAGGCTAGGATTAACTGTCGACATACAAGAGCTTTCGCAAGCACACGACAGGGAACGGGAATGCTTTGATCATATTCTTGCCGATGTGCCATGCTCGGGCTCTGGCGTTGTTCGCCGTCACCCCGACATTAAAACCTTGCGATTGGCGTCTGATTTAGCGCAGTTTCACGCGCAGCAGCTTCAAATTCTGCAGAACCTATGGCCCAAACTCAAACGGGGTGGAACACTTTTGTACGTTACTTGCTCGATCTTCGAGCAAGAAAACGATCAAACAATTCGGAAGTTTCTGCAACAAGAAGCGCAAGCTTCTATCCAAGTAATTAAAAAATCATGGGGGTACGCCACAGAGTATGGACGTCAGCTCATTCCCAAAAGAGACGGTTCGGATGGACTATACTTTTGCCGACTCAAAAAGCACTGACGTATGAATAAAATACTGGGATTCTAGAGCTGGATTCAGTATGGTACGCATAATTTCATTAGGCACCGAACCGCGATGAAAATCATCATACTAGGTGCAGGCCAAGTAGGCGGAACCCTTGCTGAACAGCTGGCCAGCGAACAAAATGACATTACTGTCGTGGATACTGACGCCACAATTCTTCGTGGCTTGCAAGATCGCCTTGATATTCGCACCGTCGAGGGCCCCGCCTCGCTACCATCCACATTAGAGCGGGCCGGAGCCGCCGACGCCGAACTCATTATAGCTGTCACCAATAGTGACGAAATTAACATCGTTGCCTGCCAAGTAGCACACAGTGTGTTTAATAGCCCAAAAAAGATCGCTCGAATTCGCGATCAAGACTATTTGAATTACCACGCCCGCTTGTTTGAGGAAGCCCACATACCCATCGACGTCATTATTGGACCCGAGCAGCTGGTGACCCAAAATATTAAGCAATTGATCGTAAACCCGGGTGCGTTGCAGGTGTTAGATTTTGCAGATGGGCGCGTGCAGCTGGTGGCCGTCCGCGCGGTCGCAGGCGGGCCTATTGTTGGGCATCAGCTCAAGGAAATCCGCGAGCACATGCCCAAAGTAGACACCCGGGTTGCTGCTATTTTCCGACAAGACCGACCCCTCATTCCCGAGGGCGACACCATCGTCGAGGCAGGCGACGAAGTGTTTTTCTTGGCCGATCGCAAGCATATCCGGAATGTGATGTCAGAACTTCGGCGAATCGATAAGGACTATCGCAAAGTCATCGTTGCTGGCGGCGGTAACATTGGTAGCACATTGGCGTTAGCTCTCGAAGACCAGTATGACGTCAAAATCATCGAGCAAAACTACCAGCGATGCCGAACACTTTCAGAAAAAATGAAATCTGCGTTGGTACTGCACGGAAGTGCAGCTGACCCACAGCTCTTGCGTAACGAAAATATTGAAACCACCGATGTATTTTGCGCACTGACCAACAACGACGAATCTAACATTATGATGTCGATGTTAGCCAAACGAATGGGTGCCAAAAAAGTCATCACACTCATCACCAATCCTGCTTACTCCGAGCTTATTGGTGATGAAATCGATATCTCAATTTCACCTCAACAGATTACGATTGGCTCCTTGCTAACCCACGTCCGAAAAGGTGATGTGAGTAGTGTGCACTCACTTCGACGTGGCGCCGCTGAATCCCTTGAAATTGTGGCACGAGGTGATAAAGGCTCATCGAAGGTTGTCGGCCGACGCCTAGACGCTATTAAGTTGCCTGCGGGGGTCACAATTGGGGCCATAGTGCGGGGTAATGAAGTGATTATCGCACACGGGCATGTGACCGTAGAACATGAAGATCACGTCATCATTTTTGTCACCGATAAAGCCCGTATTGGGGAAGTCGAAAAACTCTTCAACCCCGGATTTGGGTTTTTCTTCTAGCTTATGTCTCTTGCCACCTCGTTTCGAATTCTTGGCTTATTACTTATGTTGTTTTCAGCCGCGATGTTGCCATCGCTGGCTCTGGCTTGGCTTGATCAAGATAACACCGTAACAGCATTCATCGATGGCTTTTTGATCACACTACTGGGCGGTTTCCTGCTGTGGGCTCCGTGTGCCGGAGCCCAGTCAGAATTGCGCATTCGAGATGGGTTCTTCGTGACATCATTATTTTGGCTAGTGCTGGGTAGTTTTGGTGCAACGCCATTATGGTTAGCGCCAGATCTTGGACTGACGCTGCCCGCGGCAATTTTTGAGTCAATTTCGGGATTAACCACTACCGGTGCCACGGTACTGGTCAGCTTGGACGAATTACCCAGATCTCTGCTGTTATATCGCCAGTTATTACAGTGGCTGGGCGGCATTGGAATAATCGTCGTCGCGATGGCCATTTTGCCCATGTTGGGAGTAGGGGGTATGGCACTCTATCGGGCCGAAACGCCGGGACCCTCGAAAGATAACAAGCTTACACCTCGAATTAGCGGCACCGCTTTAGCGCTGTTCTACGTATACATTACACTGACTATTGCCTGCGCCTTAGCGTATTATTTGGCGGGGATGGATAGTTTCGATGCCATTGGGCATGCATTCTCGACGATTGCGATTGGTGGTTTTTCTACTCACGACGCCAGCATGGGTTATTTCGAAAATGATAGCATTCTTTGGATTAGCAGCCTATTCATGGCAATAGCTGCCATAAATTTTGGTCTGCACTTTTTTGCCTGGAAACACAAAAGTTTGAAGGGCTATGTCACCGATCCCGAAACCGGTTTCTTTTTACTATGCCTGTCCGGCAGTATTGTCATCACCTGCTTATTCTTGCTAGCAACAAGAACGCTAGCCCCGCACGAGAGCGTAGTCCACGGAGTCTTTCAGGCCATATCAATGGCAACCACCACGGGGTTTACCACTACTGACTTTTCGTCTTGGCCGACGTTCCTTCCAATGATGCTTATTTTGTTCTCATTCATCGGTGGTTGCGTTGGGTCAACCGGTGGAGGCCTTAAAGTCATGCGGGTACTTCTTATCGTTAAGCAGGGCCTGCGCGAAATGCGGCAGTTAATCCATCCTCAGGCCATTATTCCTTTGCGGGTAGGTGGACGCAGAGTAGACGCAGCGATCGTAAGCGCCGTGTGGAGTTTCTTTGCGGTTTACGTCACCGCGTTCTTGATCATATTACTGGTCTTAATGGCAATGGGCTTGGATTTTTTAAGCGCTTTCTCTGCCGTTGCGGCATCATTAAACAACTTAGGCCCGGGCCTGGGTGATGTGTCTGCGAACTACTCTACTGTCTCGGACCATACAAAATTAGTTCTGGCCTTCACTATGCTACTGGGTCGTCTGGAAGTATTTACTTTGTTGGTATTGTTTACACCCATGTTTTGGCGGCGCTAGTGCTTCACGAATGAGCACGATACTTTTTAATCAATTCGTATGCCGCTTGTATCTCTTGCGATTTTTCGGTGGCGAGTTTCACCATTGAATCAGGCACACCTTTAGCGATCAATTTATCTGGGTGGTTCTCACTCATCAGCTTTCGGTAGGCGCGCTTAACTTCGGAATCTGAAGCGCTTGGTTCAACCCCAAGCGCTTGATAGGCGACCTGAATATCCGTGACTGCGCCCTGCGAACCAGGCGAGTCATGGAATCTACCTTGAGCTTGCGCCATTCTTAATAAGTGCGCAACCTGCGCCGCACTGAAACCCAACAATCGGCCTATGTGATCTAGCACGTTGCGCTCGGCTGGGTCCATAGTGCCGTCCGCTAGCGCCATCGAGATTAAAAATAGCAAGAGCGTTTGTTTTAACTGCGGATGCCGCCCAGCCAGACTGAGGAAATCATTGACAACGATCTCAAGCTGAAAATCTTTACTAGAACCCTCTTTGAACAGATCGATCGCTCGACGCCTACCCGCCGAATCCAACCCCATTTGTGCAATCAAGGCCTCGGCGTGAGCAACTTCAGATTCACTCACCCGGCCATCAGCTTTTGCAAGGCAGCCCAACAGTCGAAAGGTTGTGGTAAAAAAGCTTTCTTGTATTCGGGCTCTAAACTCTGGTGACGCAAACTGAGCCAACCCACCTAAGCCTTTATCAAAGGCATGTCCCAGCCAAAGCCCCAACAACAGCCCTAAGGGGCCCAAGGTCAAAAATCCCAGCAGCCCACCAACCAATTTACCCATGTACTGGTTTTTCATTTACTTACCTCGATGGTAGGGGTTAAACCCCGTCTGTGGTCGCACCCGAAAACGCTTGTAGGTCCATTGGTATTGTTCAGGGTAAGGTGCTAGCAATTCGGCGATACCTTGATTCATAACAGTCATCGCTACAGTGAGGTCTTCAGCGTATATTGCATCATCGGCCGGCTGGATAAGCACTTCAAAACCTTGATCAACTCGATAAGCTATTAAATAAAACAAACGGGCACCCGTTCGCTGCGCAAGTTTTACCGCCAACGTGGGGGTAAAACACATCTGATCCATAAAAGGTGCGTTACACCCAGCCGAGAGGTCCCTAGGTACTTGATCTGGTAGAACACCCACCGCCCTGCCCGATTTCAAGGCGCGCGTTAAACCCACAACGCCCTTTGGTGTGGTCGGGAACGTCGTCATGCCGAAACGACCCCGAGCTTTGACAATGAAGTCTTCGAGACCCGGCTGATCGGGAGGTTCGTAAAGGCAAGACAGCGGTATAAGCGTATTGATGTAAAGCCCTGCAAACTCCCAGTTGCCCATGTGCGGCGCTAGAAACACGACCCCTTGCCCTTCTGCTTGGGTTTCGGCCAAATAATCCGCGCCGCGCACCCTTACCACTAGTTTGTCGAGTTCGGATCGAGAACCTTGCCACACCCGACCGAGCTCAGAAAACCACTCGCCCGCTGCTTCTACGGAACGCTTCGCGAGAGCACTCTGCTCTCGTTCACTCAAGATTGGAAAGGCAAGCTGAATATTCACTTGGGCTATGTGCCTTTCACGTAAGTGCAAGGCCCAGGCCAATCTGCCAATCCAGCGCCCAATACGCCTAGCCCAAGACAATGGCATGAGTCTGAGAACATAAAGGCCCAGTTTTATCAAAGATGTTATCATTCAACCCTGCTAACGCGAGCTCTTGTGCCCTTGCCCATATATCGTGAAACCATAAGTCTGTATAATACGGGGCTTTGTTCAGCTTGTGTAGCGAGGTTGGCGTGTCTACAGACAAACCTGTGATGTCTTTCCAAGAAATAATTCTTACCCTTCAGAAGTTTTGGGGAGATCTCGGGTGTGTCATTATTCAACCCCTTGATATGGAGGTAGGTGCCGGCACATTCCACCCCGCCACATTTTTGCGAGCGATAGGCCCAGAAAACTGGCGTGCTGCTTACGTGCAACCGAGCCGGCGCCCAACCGACGGGCGCTACGGCGAAAACCCCAACCGCTTACAACACTATTATCAGTTTCAAGTCGCTTTGAAACCGTCCCCCGACAATATTTTGGAGTTGTATTTAGACAGCCTGGCGGCTTTAGGCATTGATTCCAAAGTACACGATGTTCGCTTTGTCGAAGACAACTGGGAGTCGCCCACTCTAGGAGCGTGGGGCTTGGGTTGGGAAGTATGGCTCAACGGCATGGAAGTCACGCAATTCACCTATTTCCAGCAGGCTGGGGGCCTAGAATGTTTTCCTGTTACAGGTGAGATTACCTATGGTCTTGAGCGAATCGCCATGTACATTCAAGGTGTCGACTCCTGTTACGATTTAGTGTGGGCAAGAGGCCCCAACGGCGATATTACTTACGGGGACGTTTATCATCAAAACGAAGTGGAAATGTCGACCTATAATTTTGAAGAGGCGCCTGTAGAGTTCTTGTTCAGTCAATTTGATCACCTTGAAAACGAGGCCAAACGCTTGGCCGAGAAACGCTTACCGCTGCCAGCCTATGAGATGGTCATGAAAGCGTCGCATACCTTCAACTTATTAGACGCCCGTCACGCAATCTCGGTAACCGAACGACAACGCTATATTCTTCGGGTTCGCGCAATTGCAAGAGCGGCCGCACTCGCGTACTACGACGCCAGAGCCAGACTTGGGTTTCCTCAAGCCAGCGAAGAGATGCGCGAGGAAGCACTGGCAAAATGGAATAATGAGGGTTGAGCATGAGCGACGCATTTTTAGTTGAAATCGGTACCGAAGAATTACCACCGAAGTCGCTCCGCACCCTAGCGCAAGCGTTTCATGATGAAGTTATTATAGGGTTTGCAAACCTTGGCCTAACCCCAAGCAACACTCAATGGTTTGCGACGCCGCGCCGATTAGCAGTAAGAATCGAGTCTCTACCCGACAAAAGCCCCGATACTGAAGAGGTTGTTTTGGGGCCCCCTGCGGCCGCTGCCAAAAATAATGCGGGCCAGTGGACACCTGCCGCCCTGGGTTTTGCAAAAAAACAAGGCGTTACCGCTGACGAACTCGAATTTGTTGAGTCAGATAAAGGGCCGCGTCTAAGCTTTACAAAAGCGGTTACAGGCGCACAAACCGAACAGGTTGCAGCCCGAGTCGTGAACGAGGCTCTTGCCAAATTGCCTATTGCTAAACGTATGCGCTGGGGCTCCTCACGCACAGAATTTGTTCGGCCCGTACATTGGGTGGTCTGTCTGTATGGCGACAATGACAAATTGGGCAGCATTTTTGGGCTATCAGCTTCTCGGTTCTCTCGAGGCCATCGCTTCATGGCACCCGAGCCAATCAGAATTCACTCGGCTATGAGTTACGAAGACGACTTATTGGCTGTTAACGTCATCGCTGACTACGAAAAACGAAAATCAATAATACTCAAGCAGGTACACGACCTCGCCGCTCATTATTCTGCTGACGCACAAATCGACGACGATCTGCTTGATGAAGTCACAGCCTTGGTCGAATGGCCGGTGGCTTTGTCTGGCGAATTCGATTCCGATTTTTTACGGGTTCCATCCCAAGCGCTGATTGCGTCTATGAAAGAGCACCAAAAATACTTTCACCTACAAAACTCAAATGGCGACCTACTCCCCCGATTTATTACCGTAGCCAATATTGAAAGTTCAGAGCCTGATCGCATCGTACACGGCAATGAGCGGGTTATTCGTCCCAGACTTGCCGATGCCGCCTTCTTTTACGATAACGACTTAAAAACGCCACTAGCGGATCGACAGGCCGTGTTGGAAAAAATGACCTTCCAACACAAACTTGGGTCTGTGTACGACAAAGTCATCCGCGTAACGTCCTTGTCATCTCTTATCGCAACACAGATTGGAGCAGACGCAGAGATTGCGTCACGCGGCGCTGCTTTAGCAAAATCAGACCTAGCATCGGAACTCGTTAATGAATTTCCTGAACTGCAAGGTATTGCTGGCGCATATTATGCGCGAGCGGAAGGTTTAGGCGACGACATAGCAGACGTCATCGAACAACACTATTTACCGCGATATGCCACCGACATATTACCAACCAGCCTGGAAGCGACAGCTGTCGCAATTGCCGACCGATGCGACACTCTGGCGGGTATTTTCGCCATTGGTGAAATTCCATCAGGCTCCAAAGATCCATTTGCGTTACGCCGAGCGTCGTTAGCCGTGTTACGGTTAATTATTCAAAACAACCTTACACTTAACTTGGAACAACTATTTTCTGAAGCTCTGACCAAGCTGCCTATTGAAACACCCGCCGACTCCTTGGGAAATTTAATTTCTTATATTAATGAGCGTTATTACGCTCGGTATGAGACTCAAGGCATCCCTGTTACCACCATCCGCGCCGTAATTAACCAGGGAATTAACGAGCCGCTGGATTTTGAAAACCGCCTCAATGCTCTTGTGAAGTTTTCCAAAATGCCAGAGGCTATCGTGTTAGCAAGCGCTTACAAACGTGTAAGCAACATCCTCGCAAAAGCGGAATCTTATCAATCAAGCTACTCCAGTGAACTATTGATTGAGATCGGCGAACGAGCGCTGGCCACAGCGATTGAGGCTATCACGCCAAGATTAGAAAAGGCCATCAGCACAAACGATTATTCGTCCTACCTTACTGAGCTTGCATCTCTGCGTGAACCTGTTGATACCTTTTTTGATCACGTGATGGTGAATGCGGATGATGAGAAGCTAAGACAAAACCGTTTAGGTTTGCTGTCGACTCTAGCCTCATTATTTGGTTCAGTCGCAGATTTAAAAGAGCTCGCTATTTCGTAAGTTTTAACGTTTTGATAAACACGATGCACCCCAAAAAAAACCCCTCTCTAATACGAGAGGGGCTTTGACAAACGACCTTTAACATCTAGACATCTAAGTTCGCTACATTCAAGGCATTTTGCTCGATAAACTCGCGACGTGGCTCCACCTGATCACCCATCAAAGTAGTGAACATTTGATCGGCCATAATCGCATCTTCAATTGTAACCTGAAGCATACGGCGAGTTTCCGGATCCATCGTAGTTTCCCACAGCTGTTCTGGGTTCATTTCGCCCAATCCCTTATATCGCTGGATACTGTAACCTTTGGCTGCTTCTGTCATTAACCACGACAAGGCCTCTGTGAACTCAGCAATAGGCTGCGACTTTTCCCCTCGCCGGATAGCGCCCTCTGGGCCAATCAGGTCGCCCAAGGTTGCGCCTAACGACGTAAGTTGCCGATATTCCGCCGATCCAAAGAAGTCACGACCCAATACGGTCTCGTATTCCACGCCGTGGTTATAGAATTTAACGACCGGCAAGTACAAATTACGCTCTTGATCTTTACGAACAAATACAGAGTATTCACTTCCATTTACCGAAAAGCGCTGTAAACGATCGCTTAAATCGTTCCCGAACTTCTGGACTCTTTGCTCATCAGCCATGGCGTCCACTGTCAGCACATCACTGTAGACAAGCCGCCACAACACGTCATGAGTATACAAACGAGCCAGTCGCGCAATCGTCTTATCAACCCCCCGATACTGCTCGACCAGGGTTTCAAGAGCCGCGCCCGAAATCGGCGGTGCGGAGGGATCTGTAATCAACGCTGCATCTTCCAACGCCGATTGTGTCAAAAACGCATTAAGGGCGTCGTCGTCTTTCAAATACTGCGACTGCTTGCCTTTGCTGATCTTATACAACGGTGGCTGAGCAATATAAATATGGCCACGCTCAACGAGTTCACGCATATGCCTAAAGAAGAACGTCAAAAGTAAGGTACGAATATGCGAACCATCTACATCAGCGTCAGTCATAATAATAATAGAGTGATATCTCAGCTTCTGCGCATCAAACTCCTGTGTACCAATCCCGCAACCCAAGGCTGTTACAATCGTCCCAACTTCGGCGGACCCAAGCATCTTGTCGAATCGGGCTTTCTCAACATTCAAAATTTTGCCTTTAAGGGGCAGAATAGCCTGAAACTTTCGGTTTCGACCTTGCTTGGCTGAGCCGCCCGCAGAATCACCCTCGACCAAATAAATTTCAGACAGTGCGGGATCTTTTTCCTGACAATCCGCTAGCTTACCAGGTAAACCAGCAATATCTAAAGCGCCCTTTCTACGAGTCATTTCTCGTGCCTTACGCGCAGCCTCACGTGCCCGAGCCGCGTCAAGCATTTTACCGACAATTGTTTTCGCGTCACCAGGATGCTCAAGCAGATAGTCATTCAATCGCGCAGACATCGCTTGCTCTACCGCAGTTTTAACCTCTGAAGAAACAAGCTTCTCTTTAGTTTGCGATGAAAATTTAGGATCAGGGACTTTCACAGAAATAATAGCGGTTAACCCTTCCCTAGCATCATCACCCGTTGTGCCTATTTTAGCCTTCTTTCCTAATCCCTCGCGCTCAATATAGCTATTCAATCCGCGGGTCAACGCCGCGCGAAACCCCGCCAGGTGGGTGCCACCATCCTTTTGTGGAATATTGTTGGTATAGCACAGCAGGTTCTCCTGGAACGAGTCATTCCACTGAAGGGCGACCTCTACGGCAACACCCGTCTCTTCATCGGGATCATTCGAAAAATGAAAAAGCTTGTTAATTGGTGTCTTATTACGATTTAAGTAGTCAACAAAGGCACCCAAACCGCCCTGATAATTGTAAAGCTCGCTTTCTCCAGACCTTTCATCCGACAATTTAATATTCACGCCGGAATTTAGAAACGCCAACTCTCGCAGTCTCTTAGCAAGAATATCAAAATGAAATTCGATATTGCTAAAAGTCTCAGGAGAAGGTGAAAAGCGAACGGTAGTTCCAGTTTGACTGGTCTCACCCACGACCGCTAGAGGCGCCTGAGGCACGCCATGACAATAGTGCTGCTCATAGACCTTACCTTGACGCCGCACGGTAAGGGTCAAAGCCGAAGAGAGCGCGTTAACTACCGAGACGCCAACGCCATGCAACCCACCCGATACCTTGTATGTATTGTCATCAAACTTACCCCCGGCATGAAGCACCGTCATAATGACCTCAGCAGCTGACACGCCCTCTTCGTGCATTTCGGTGGGTATACCCCGACCGTCATCCGACACCGTAATAGACTCATCTGGGTGTACCGTAATTTCGACGGTAGAACAATGCCCTGCCAGCGCCTCATCAATACTGTTATCCACCACCTCAAACACCATGTGGTGCAGGCCGGTGCCGTCATCGGTGTCACCAATATACATCCCCGGGCGCTTGCGAACAGCGTCCAGGCCTTTGAGTACGGTGATACTAGAAGAATCGTAATTTTCGCTCGACATAAAGAAGCTGCGCCCTTTAACAAAACAAGGTCGATTATATCACGTGTAGTCCTGATTGGGTGTTATTCAATGCGGGTGAGCCGCCCCTGTTCCACGTGGAACATTGCGGCAGGAGCGCCTGGAAACCGGCGAATCAACCCTTCTATTAAGTCCGGCGACGTCGCAGACATAAATATTTGCACGCCGCCCCGATCAACGAGACAACCAAGGGTATCACCCAGCACGTCGAGTCGCGTCTGGTCTAGCTCTGCCGCCACATCATCTAATATCAACGTAAGTGTTTCGCAGACATAATCGCGGCTTACATTCACACGCGCAGTACGGCTCTCTGCGCTTTGTCGAAAAAACATGATCTGCGCCAACTTCATTGCAAGCACCAATAACTTGAGCTGCCCCCTAGAAAGAACATCCCTCGCGAGCCTCGACTGACCTCGCACATCCGAGCCAACCACCACTTGAATGTCAGCACGATGTGGGCCGAAGTGTGTAAAACCCCTGACCATGTCGTTCTGGGCGCTTTTTTCGATCGCGCCGGCCAAGGTCTCGCCTTGCGCCCAACCCGACCTGTATCGCAACTCCACCCCTAGCGGCTCCGCTCCAAGTCGGCACAGGGCCTCTTGAAAGAACTGGTTCAACCGCTCGAACTGCGCGTATCGTAAAGCCGACACGATCTCGCCATACTCGCACAGCTCGTGCGTCCACACATCCAACTGCTCTACGACCGCCCCAACAAGAGCACCTTGTTTGTGAGAGACCTTTTCAGTTCTCGAAATGGCGCGCAGCATCGCGTTCCGCTGATGGAGAGCTAATAGATATTTCTTGGACGCCTCCCGAAAAACCTGTTCCACGTGGAACACCGCCCAATCTAAATATCGACGGCGCTCGCTGGACCCGCCAACCAACAGCTCAAACGTTTCAGCGTTCAGCGCTATCATGGGTAATCGCAATGCCGCGTCAGACACCCGATGAACTTTCTCCCCATTGATTTTAATGTTTATGTCGCCCGCAGACGCCCGCGAAAGCCCCATTCTTTCGGTCACTCCCGACGCCGCAATTCTTTCTCCGAATACCACCAACCGATCGGAGCCAAAACTCACCAGAGAGTCTTTTTGTCCACCTTGTTTTCTAAAAGACCGGCCGTGCCCGAGAGTATAAATGGCCTCCAAAAAAGACGTTTTGCCCGCCCCGTTATCACCCACAAAAACATTGACAGAGGACAGGTTGTCGACTCGTGCATCGTCTATATTCCGAAAATTAGAGATTTGTATTCGGCTTAACATCGATCACCCTGCTCTTTCCATTTGACGCATTGCTCACCTTGTTTGTCACCACCAATAAAAAAGGCTCTTGGAAAAGAGCCTTTCGCCTGATTTAAACGGGAAACCACTAAGCTGTTGCTAAAGGCGCATAGGCATCACAACATACATAGCGTTTGCGTGATCTGCCTCTGCCTCAAGCAGGGCGCTTCCACTTGGATCAGACAAGCTAATCTTAACCTTATCTTCATGAATCACGCCCAGAACATCCAATAGGTAACTGACGTTAAATCCAATCTCCAGAGACTCGCCTTGATAACTCACCGAGATTATCTCTTCCGCTTCTTCTTGCTCGGGGTTATTAGCGACAACTTGAAGCTGATCATTGGACAAATTTAACCTGATTCCCCGATATTTTTCGTTACTTAGAATCGCCGCTCTTGATAAGGCGCTCTTTAAAGTATCTCGCTCACCAACGATAGTCTTCGTCGCGTTTTTTGGTAGCACCCGCTGGTAATCGGGGAATTTGCCGTCAACCAGCTTACTAATAAAAGTAAAAGACGAAGCCTCCACCTTTAGATGGTTGTCGCCAAGCGACACCTCGGCGGGTGCATCACCGGGCTGAAGCAAGCGAGACAACTCCAGAACACCTTTGCGAGGCAAGATAATTTGTGTTGCATCAGGCCCAACAAGCCCTCGAACCACCCCCTCACTCAACGAAATGTGACTGGTTGCCAAACGGTGCCCATCGGTCGCCACAACGCGAAACTCTCCTGCGCTAAGCTCCCACAACATTCCATTCAAGTAGTACCGCACATCTTGTTGGGCCATTGCAAAACTGGTTTGTTCAATCAACGCCTTCAGCGCCTGCTGATCAACGGTCATCGATCCCCGAAGGTTTAGTGAATCAACCAGAGGAAACTCAGTAGCCGGCAGCGTCGCTAAACTAAATCGAGATCGTCCTGATTTGACGATAAGTTTTGCGCCATCCAGCAACAATTCGATAACGCTCCCTTCCGGCAAAGACTTACAGATATCAAAGAGCTTCCGTCCAGGTACAGTGACCGATCCACTCACAGCATCCGAGTCTTCTAGTGTCACACGTCCGGTTAATTCGACTTCTAAATCAGTACCAACGAGTGATAGTTGCGATCCCTCAACACTCACCAAAACGTTTGCGAGTATTGGCAGCGTTTGCCGCCGCTCAACTACACCAGCCACTAAGCTAAGAGGTTTGACTAGCGCTTCTCGTTCAATTGAAAACTTCATCGAAATTCCTTACGTAGTGTTATCGCCTTTCGTTAGTACGACTCGTTTATGTTGTTAATGCCCTGAGCAGATTTTTCACGTCTTCTCTGATGTCGTTATTGGTACCCTTAAGCTCTTCTATTTTACGACAAGCATGCAGCACTGTCGTGTGGTCTCTACCACCAAAACTATCTCCAATTTCCGGCAAACTATGATTGGTTAACTCTTTTGCCAAAGCCATAGCAACCTGCCTCGGGCGAGCGACAGAACGGGTTCGACGCTTAGACATCAAGTCCGCAACTTTTATACGATAGTACTCCGCAACTATCCTTTGTATGTTATCTAAGCTCACCTGTTTGTCTTGGAGCGCCAGTAAGTCTTTTAAACTATCTTTCACCATAGCTATGTCAATAGCTTTCTGGTGAAAGTGAGCGCTCGCTATTACTCTCTTCAGCGCCCCTTCCAGCTCCCTCACATTGGACCGAACGCGTTGAGCTATGAAAAAAGCAGCCTCTTCAGGCAAGTGTACACCGATTTGATGCGCTTTTTTCATCAAAATAGCGACGCGCGTTTCTAACTCTGGCGGCTCAACAGCCACCGTTAAGCCCCACCCAAAACGTGACTTTAACCGTTCTTCTAAGCCTTCTATCTCTTTGGGATAACGGTCACACGTTAATATCATTTGGTGACCCCCTTCTAGCAGCGCGTTGAAGGTATGAAAGAACTCCTCTTGCGACCTTTCTTTACCGGCAAAAAACTGAATGTCATCAATGAGCAGGGCGTCCACAGATCGATAATACCGCTTAAAATCGGATATTGCGTTTAGCTGCAGGGCCTTAACCATGTCTGCAACGAAGCGTTCGCTATGCAAATAAATAATATTAGCATTAGGATTGTCTTGCTTTAACGCATTCCCTACCGCGTGCATTAGGTGCGTTTTCCCAAGCCCAACACCCCCATAGATAAATAGTGGATTGTACGCAAATCCGGGATTATCTTTTACCTGTCGCGCCGCAGCCAGCGCTAACTGGTTAGACTTACCCTCAACAAACGAATCAAAAGAATAGTGCTCTACCAAATTATTTTGGTGCGACAACCCGCCTTCAACTTGAATCCCTGCGTTTCGGGTGGTCATAGTTGGCTGCGTATCATTATTGTTTACAACCGACAGGCTCGGAATGTCTAGCCTCGATGTGGCCACATGTCGCTGCACCACCTTGGGTGTGGATCTCGTGGCGACCGTGCCAAACTCTAAGTCAAACCGCTGCTCACCAAACTCGGCTCGTAACACTTCCAGTATTCGATCACTAAACTTGTCTTTGACAAAATCTTTGATAAAACGATTTGGTGCCAGAATACGCAGACTCGATGCTTTTTGTTCAAGCCGTAACGGAGCTATCCATGTTCGAAACTGTTGATCAGGTATTTGCTCAGACAAGCACGCCAAACATCCCTCCCAACTTATCTCCGTCAAACTTGCCCCCCGATCGGGACGGCCGTCGCGCCGTTCCAGTGTCATAGTATATTCGCTTTTATTTTGTTCTGTGGGCAAATCATAATATTTTTTCGTTGGCTTATCCACACATCTACACAAGTTTTTTACTTTTTCATATAAAACAAACGGTTACAAAAACAAAAAAAACGAGCGCTCGGTTTTATATTCTTATTCTTGTGGATAACTTTTGTATAACTTGTTTAGAATAGGTGTGTAATTCTGCCTTTTTGTATGATAGCTGTTTTCAGCCTTTTTACTCGTTTGACTCAGATTATGCCTTGCTATCGATCTCGAAAGGCTCTAAAATGCTCGCCCTTTTAGCGGGCCTTTGCCCTCACACTGTTACTCATTAGGTACTAATCATGAAAAGAACTTTTCAGCCAAGCGTCTTAAAACGCAAACGAACTCACGGTTTCCGCGCTCGCATGGCGACCAAGTCTGGCCGTCAGTTAATTAATCGCCGACGAGCCAAAGGCCGTAAGCGTTTATCTGCCTAATACCTCACGGAACATCCTTTGGTTCCGTGGAAAGCGTTAAACACGATTCCTCTTTTGGTCGGCAAAAACGGTTGCTGACCAAAAGCGATTATCAATACGTGTTTGATAACGCGCCCTTCAAAGCCAGCTCTCAAAATTTTTTATTACTCGCAAAACCGAGTTTGGGGCCTAAATCCAGATTGGGGCTCGTTATCGCCAAAAAACACGTTAAAACAGCCGTTGGTCGAAATCGCATCAAACGGCATGCCCGAGAACTCTTTCGATACCAAAAAGAGGGCGCTTTAGCTCTAGACATGGTATTGTTGGCGCGCTCAGGTGCTGGAAGTTTGGACACGAAGTTGGTACAGCTTGCAATCAGTAAAATGATTGAGAAAGTTCAAACTCAAGCCTCACGAAATGTTAGTTAATACCGTAAAGCCAATGCGTCAGTTACTGATTTATTTTATAAAGCTTTATCGTTTGCTTTTGAGCCCTTTTTTAGGGCGCAACTGCCGCTTTTATCCGACCTGCTCTAACTACGCTATCGAAGCCATAGACGAGCATGGCGCACTGCACGGATCTATATTGACCGTTAAAAGACTAGGTAAATGCCATCCTTGGCACGATGGCGGTTTTGACCCTGTTCCTAACACACAACAAACCGTAAATAAGTGATCACTATGGATATTCAACGCTACGCACTCATTGGCGCCATAGCCGTTCTTTCTTGGATGCTGCTAACTGAGTGGGTCATCTTCAAAGACAAAGCCGCAGAACCCCAAGCAAGTATGGCGCAAACTCCTGCACAACTTCGGGTGGCGACCATAAGTGATACCACTTCGGACGTCCCCAGCGTTCTGGAATCCTCCGGTGAACCATCACTGACTGACAACACCTCCACCAGCCAAGATACTGTGTCGGTAACTACTGATACACTGGTTGTTACGATTGATCTTCTCGGTGGGGATATTGTCTATGCCGGGTTACGAGAGTATCTAGCTAAACTCGACACCCCTTCAGACCCTTTTGTATTGCTGGAGCAAAACACCCGACGTGTCTACGTGGCACAAAGCGGTTTAGTGGGCCCAGATGGTATCGACACCCAACAGCGGGCCCAGTACCAAACCGAGCAAAATCGCTATTCTTTACAGGACAATCAAAACACGTTATCAGTCAAGCTGTACCATACCGATAACGGCGGCCTATCAGTAACAAAGGAATTTGTGTTCAACCGCGGCACCCACCTTATTGACGTCAACTATCAACTCTCTAACAACGATATTGAATCTAAGACCGTCTATCTATTTGGCCAATTAAAACGAGACGGCTCAGCGGACCCCTCAAAAGAAAGCTCCGGCATGGGCTTGGCTCCTTTCTTAGGCGCCGCTACCAGCGATGCTGAAGACCGATTTAAGAAGTTCGGCTTCAAAGATATGCTAGAAGACCCTTATAAAGCGCAAACACAAGGCAGCTGGGTTGCTATGATCCAGCATTATTTTTTAAGCGCTTGGATACCCAGCCCAGACAAAACACACACTTACACCACGCGTGTGACTAAAGATGGTTTTAACATCGCCGGCTTTTTAAGCCCAGCCACTGTTATCTCGCCTGGCTCGACGGCTGCGACAGGCGCCCAGCTTTACGTCGGACCAAAAGACCAGTATACCCTTGAAAAGATTTCTCCCTTCTTGGAACTCAGCGTCGATTACGGCTGGCTTTGGTGGATCGCACAACCCCTATTCTGGCTACTGACAAAAATTCACGCCTTCGTCGGTAACTGGGGAGTGGCCATTATTTTGCTGACCGTTCTGATCAAGGGCGCATTTTTCAAACTATCAGCTACAAGCTACCGATCAATGGCCAATATGCGTCGGGTACAACCTAAAATGGCCGATATTCGTGAGCAATTTGCTGACGATAAGCAAAAACAAAGCCAAGCCATGATGGAGTTATATAAAAAAGAAAAGATCAACCCAATGGGAGGTTGCCTTCCAATTCTGGTGCAAATGCCAGTATTCATTGCATTATATTGGACTTTAATGGAAAGCGTAGAACTCCGACATGCGCCTTTTGCTCTTTGGATTCATGATCTCTCAGTCATGGATCCTTACTTTGTATTGCCCATTTTAATGGGCGCTAGCATGTGGTTTATGCAAAAGTTGAACCCTCCCCCACCAGACCCGATGCAAGCTAAGCTAATGCAGTGGCTACCCATAGTTTTTACTTTCTTCTTCCTGTGGTTCCCGGCTGGTCTAGTTTTGTACTGGGTGGTAAACAACCTGCTGTCAATGACTCAGCAGTACATCATTACCAGACAAATTGAGAATTCAGCAACTCACCGCTGATGCGTATGAGTCAAGCTTCAGACAAAGACACCGTCTGCGCTATTGCCACACCACCGGGAAAAGGTGGTGTGGGTATTATTCGAATCAGTGGCTCGAGCGCTTTGAGTATTGCCAAACAAGTGGCATCCGTCGACGTTATCCTGCCAAGAAAGGCTCATTTTAGCTCATTCAAACGGTCCGACGAGTTGATCGACACCGGGTTGTTATTATATTTTCCTGGCCCAAATTCATTTACCGGGGAAGATGTTGTAGAACTGCAAACTCACGGAAGCCCTGTTGTATTGAACCAACTCCTCGCATTAATTAATGATCTCGGTGGACGACTGGCTGAGCCGGGCGAATTTTCCAAACGAGCTTTTTTAAACAACAAACTCGATCTCGTCCAAGCTGAAGCCATCGCTGACCTCATTAACGCCAACACTGAGATGGCAGCAAAAAACGCTCAAAACTCTTTACAAGGCGCCTTTTCTAACCATATTAATGCCCTACTTGCCAAAATAATTGGGCTACGAATTCTTGTTGAAGCTGCTATCGATTTTCCGGAAGAAGAAATCGACTTCGTATCAGAGCATGATGTGCTTGGCCAACTTCAAATCATTATAAATGAAACTGAGCAAACGCTCCGACAAGCTACTCAAGGTCAAATTATCCAAGAGGGCTTAACAGTTGCTTTAATTGGAGCCCCTAACGCCGGGAAGTCATCGTTACTTAATGAGTTAAGCGGTTTAGAAAAGGCTATCGTAACCGATATACCAGGGACTACACGCGATACGCTGGAAACCGTCGTCAATATTAAAGGCGTCCCCGTTACCTTTGTTGATACCGCTGGATTACGGCATACCGATGATATCATTGAACAAGCAGGCATTCAGCGAGCACTTAACACCCTGAAACGGGCTCAACTTGTTCTTTTTTTGATCGATTCCAGCACGGTTAACACTGAATCTATCAGTTTATTTGAGCTACTTCCTACCGATCTCGCAGAAGCATGCCTACAACATCCTTTTATAGGTGTGAGTAATAAAATTGATTTATTAACTCAGCCTGCTCCCTACATCCAAGAAGCAACCAACAACATACCCATCGCCGCTAAATTAGGGCTTAACATAGGGCAGCTAGAACAAGCCATTATTGATGCTGTTCACCTGTATCCCGAATCAGAGCACCTCTTCTCTGCGAGACAGCGTCATATCTCTGCATTGCAAGCCACACTGGCGGCGCTTCGTTGTGGTCTCAATCAGCTACGGGGCTATGCTGCCTCTGAGTTGCTCGCTGAAGATCTCCGCCTCGCCCAACAAGCCATAAATTCAATTACGGGTGAATTCACAAACGACGACTTACTAGGCGAAATTTTCAGCAGTTTTTGTATTGGAAAATAAAGTTATCCACAAACATACACAGTTAATTAACAGACTAAACAGCATATGTATTAGTGCGTGCACAGGTCATGTAAAACTAACTCAAAACACATGAACAATTAAAAGGTCAGAAAACACCCCATTTTACACACAGACTATCCCTTCTTACTCCACTGGCTTTAGGTCTACTTTTACCCTGCTTATGCTTTCTATAAGTCTTTGATAAACAACACTAAAATAACTTTTCCCACAGAAAACAAGGTTCTTAACAGATACTATAATAAGGGTTATATATCTAATAACTATCTATTCTTTAATATTTAATTACTAAACGCGTGTGTTCAAAAAAATCAACAACATTCTTTGGCTTGTCTATTTTTTTACTCGTATAATGCTCACCTTTAATCAACTCATGAGGGTTATACAGTGGACTATCCACAGACCTTTGACGTTATTGTAATCGGCGGAGGCCACGCTGGAACAGAAGCCGCATTAGCATCCTCTAGAATGGGTTGTAAAACGCTTCTAATTACACACAGCGTTGATACCTTGGGTCAAATGTCATGTAATCCTGCGATTGGCGGCATAGGTAAGAGTCATTTGGTTCGAGAAATCGATGCCTTAGGTGGCGCGATGGCAGAAGCTACCGACGAGGCTGGTATTCAATTTCGTGTTTTAAACTCTCGTAAAGGCCCTGCTGTAAGAGCAACACGTGCGCAAGCCGATCGCGTGTTATACAAAGCAGCTATACGAAAACGGTTAGAGCAACAGGAAAATTTGTGTGTTTTTCAGCAAGCCGTCGACGACTTACTTATCTCACATGATCGAGTCGAAGGGGTCATTACTCAAATGGGGCTTCGTTTTAAAGCGGCCTCAGTTGTACTTACCGCGGGCACCTTCCTTGCTGGTAAAATACATATCGGTCTAGAGCAGAGCCAAGGTGGACGCGCGGGAGACCCAGCTGCAGTAACTTTGGCTGCTAGGTTGCGCGATCTTAATTTGCAGGTTGATCGCTTAAAAACAGGAACACCACCCAGAATAGACGCAAGAACGGTGGACTTCTCGGTCATGCAAGAACAATGGGGTGATACACCAGAGCCGGTAATGTCATTAATGGGTTCTGTGGCGACACATCCTAAGCAGATGTGTTGTTGGATTACACACACCAATGCGCAAACACACGACATTATAGCTAGGAATCTCGACCGCTCACCTTTGTTCTCTGGCGTTATTGAAGGCACTGGGCCCCGATATTGCCCGAGTATAGAAGACAAAATACACCGGTTTGCGGACAAAGATTCTCATCAGGTCTTCGTAGAACCTGAAGGCCTTACGACAAACGAGTTGTACCCAAATGGAATTTCCACTAGTTTGCCCTTTGACGTGCAATACTCTGTAGTTCGTAGCATTAAAGGATTTGAAAATGCTCACATTGTGCGCCCCGGCTATGCCATTGAGTATGACTTCTTTGATCCTCGGGGTTTAAAACACTCACTAGAAACCAAAGCCATAGAAGGCTTATTTTTTGCGGGACAAATCAACGGCACAACGGGTTATGAAGAGGCGGGTGCTCAGGGGCTAATTGCTGGGTTGAATGCTGGCTTGCGTGTGAAAGGTGTTCCGGCGTGGTATCCATCTAGGAAAGAAGCCTACATCGGTGTAATGATTGACGACTTAGTGACGCACGGTACGACTGAGCCTTACCGAATGTTTACGTCGCGAGCTGAGTATCGACTAATGTTGCGAGAAGATAACGCGGACCAGCGACTCACTGCGATTGGTCGTGAGTTAGGTCTTGTAAACGATTTACGCTGGGAAGACTATTCGATCAAAATGGAGCAGCTTGCCGCCGAACACGAACGTCTGGCGAGCACCTATATTCAAGCGAAAACGCCTCAAGCAGCGCAGTTAGAGACTCTTATCGGCAAGCCTTTAACGCGTGAGTATTCACTGCTGGATTTATTGAAGCGACCAGAATTACGTTACCAAGATGTTGCTGACTTGAAGGGGCACGCCTGCGAGCGAGCAGATGTAGCTCAGCAGGTTGAAATCGAATCGAAATATGCGGGATATATTGCGCGTCAAGAACAAGAAATACAGCGTATGGCCGGCCAAGTTGACACGCAAATACCCCCAGATTTTAATTATCATTTGGTGTCTGGTTTATCGAATGAGCTGCGATCTAAGCTGGAAGACGTTCAACCACTGACGCTAGATCAAGCTGGGCGTATTGCAGGTATGACGCCAGCGGCATTATCTCTGCTAGCCATCTACTTGAAGAAGCATCGCTCCATTAAAGAAGTGAAGCAAAGTGCCTAATGAAACGGCGCTGACACTAACACTGCAACACGGTTTACACCAGCTGCAGCTTGACTTGACGGCACAGCAGCAAGAAAAACTGCTGGGTTATGTGAGCTTACTGCACAAATGGAACAAAGCGTATAACCTGACGGCTGTTCGTGAACCAGATGAAATGTTGGTGAAGCATATCTTAGATTCCTTAACCGTAGTGCCCTTCTGTGACTCGGTTAAAGCGCTTCTTGATATAGGTGCTGGCGCTGGCTTGCCTAGCGTTGTGCTGGCTATCTGTTTTCCTAACATGCAGGTTTATGGTTTAGATAGTAATATTAAAAAAACCCGATTTATGCAGCAAGTGGTCTACGAGCTTACACTCTCAAATCTTCAAGTGGTCCATGCGCGAGCCGACACATCAAAGTTAACTCAAACCTTCGATGTTGTGATTTCGCGGGCTTTTTCTAGCTTTTCTGAGTTTGTCGAACTCGCCCTACCTAGACTTACTCCACATGGTAAGATTTACGCTATGAAAGGGCGGTATCCCGAGTCAGAACTAGCCGAAGCATCGCTGCTGTGCGATATTAATAAAGTAATTCCATTAACGGTGCCGTATTTGCAAGAAGATAGGCATCTGATTGTCGCCAGTGCATTGTTGTCTAACGGAAAGGTTAAGTAAGTGCCCCAGATTATCGCGATTGCAAATCAGAAAGGAGGTGTCGGTAAAACCACAACGTGCGTGAATCTAGCGGCCTCTTTAGCAGCCATGAAAAGGCGTGTACTGCTAATAGACCTAGATCCTCAGGGTAACGCAACCATGGGTTCAGGCGTAGATAAACATGCTGTTAATTTAACGGTTTGCGATGTATTGCTCAATCGAGCGGATGTCACCAAAGCGCTCGCTCGCTCGGAAGTTGCTAGGTTTGATGTATTACCCGCAAATAGCGATTTGACTGAGGCTGATGTAAAACTGATGGGTGAAATCGGTCGAGACTCTCGTTTGCGTAAAAGCCTGCAAAAAATTCAAGACCAATACGATTACATCCTCATCGATTGCCCACCAACGCTGACGATGTTAACGGTAAACGGGTTGGTTGCTGCCAATGGCGTTATTATTGCAATGCAGTGCGAATATTTTGCGCTAGAAGGGTTATCGGATTTGCTTGAGACTATTGAAGGTGTCAAAGAGCATTTGAATCCCACCTTAGACGTCATTGGTATCTTGAGGACCATGTTCGATCCTCGAACGAGCTTAACAAACGATGTATCGAACCAATTACATGACTTTTTTGGGCCAAAAGTGTTTAGAACCGTTGTTCCTCGGAATATTCGTTTGGCTGAGGCCCCCAGTCACGGCTTGCCCGCAATGCATTACGATAAACAGTCGGCCGGCGCTAAGGCATATTTAGCCTTAGCGGCCGAATTAGTGCGCCGACAAAGTACAGCGAATAGGTAACACATATGTCAGTAAAAAAAAGAGGGTTGGGTAGAGGTTTAAACGCGTTATTACGAGAAGCCAATAGCG